>Ga0247843_1003127_pt1 | contig 27945 bp, 20 predicted proteins | sample LaCruzMarch2017__FD_192420 | JGI IMG/M metagenome (GOLD analysis project Ga0247843, IMG submission 192420) | Freshwater microbial communities from meromictic Lake La Cruz, Castile-La Mancha, Spain - LaCruzMarch2017_8m | ecosystem: Environmental > Aquatic > Freshwater > Lake | place: Spain... | reverse complement strand
CTCGTGAAAGCCAATGCCGAGCACTCAGAGCCAAGGGTGATCCGATGCGATGAAAGCTCCGCCATCGTGAGATGAAAAAACTCTCCGCGACCTTGCATCTTGAAGGTTTTGCAAGAGGCTCCATTCTCAACCATGAATCTACTGCTCAATGAAGGCGAGGTCGGACTGATCCGAGGAGGAGGCGATCCCTCCATGCAGATGTTTAAAAGATACAAGGCTGCGGTCCAGCCTGAGCCGCCGCCCGCCATGGCGCAGAACATGGGGGAATACACCGACCTCCCCCAACCGCAGCAGGGATCTCAAGTGGGCGTGGGCTTCCCCAATTTATGCACCTGCCAGGGCGTGGTCTGCATGATGCAGAACGGCAGCATGATCGCCGCGCACATCGCCGCTGACAAGGACGAGGCAGTGATGAACGCCAAGATGAACGAACTGATCCAGGCAAACGGTGGAACGGACGCCGTGAAGCGGATGTATGTGGCCTATGACAAGGATCTCCGGCAGCCGGAGCACGGCGCGGACATGCTGGAGAAGGCGCAGCAGCTCGGCCTCCCCGCCGACTGTCAGGTTCATTTCGTGGACACCTCCAAACAGCGCGTCAATGGCGTCCAGAACGGCACCTTTGTCCAGTTCAGCTACATCGGGCGTGACAGCGGGCGCTGCCTTGTGGAGGCCAAGCCAAATGCCAGCATGGAGTACAACCACCTCGGAACCAAAATGCTGGATGATCGCGCTCCGCGTCTGGATGGCACGCCGAGCACCAAGCCCGGTGGCGTCACCGTCGGTGCCGCCGTCAAGGAGGGCGAGGGGGACATGAATCATGTCAGCCACAAAGGCCCCGACCGCATCATACGCATGAAATGATCCCGTGAGCAAAGCAATCACCCGCATGAACAAGCTCCTCCCTGCCCTGCTGCTTCTCCTTGCCCTGCCCCTGAAAGCAGAGCCGACGCCGGATGACAAGGCGCGCTTCCTCGCCGGTCTGCCGGTGGATGCGACTGAACTAGAGCCATTGGCGCGTGACGAGGCGTGGCAGACGCACGCCACTGAGTTTCACCGCGCCTGGCTGGACCTGGAGGAACGCCAGCTCGCCCCCATCCGCACCTGGATGCCCACCACGCTGGGCTATGCGTATGTTGATCCCAGCCCGCTCTTTTACATGTTCAGCGGCCCCGACTTCCTCTACGCACACGCCTTTTTTCCCAACGCCTCCACCTACATCCTGTGCGGACGCGAGCCGGTGGGCAACCTGCCGGACGTGGCCGCCCTGAGCAGCGGCGCACGCGCCAGTGCCCTGCGGAACATGCGCAACGCGCTCAACGCCATCCTCAGCTACAGCTTCTTCATCACCGCCGACATGAAGTCCGACCTGAGCCAAACGCAGCTCAGCGGCACCCTGCCGGTCATCTATGTTTTCCTGGCCCGCGCAGGCTGCCGCATCACCGGCGCGGAGCTGGTGAAACTGGACGCCACGGGCGGCTTCACCACGGAGAAATCCAAGACGCCGGGCGTGAAGATCAGCTTCACCGGCACCACAGGCATGGCGCAAACTCTCTACTACTTCACGACCGATCTCTCAAACTGGGGCATCAAGGACAATCCAGGCTTCATGGAGTTCTGCAAAAAGCAGGGTCAGGGCAACGGCTTCGCCAAGGCCGCATCCTACCTGATGCACCTCAATGAGTTCAGCACCGTGCGTGATTTTCTGCTCGGCAACGTCCGCAACATGATCCAGGACGACAGCGGCATCCCCTACCGCCACTTCACCTCCGACCAGTGGCTGACCGGCCTCTACGGTAACTACGCCGGGCCGATCAACCTTTTCAAACAGCACCACCAGTCCGACCTGGACGCCGCCTTCAGGTCCACAGGCAGCCCGGAGCTGCCCTTTGGCGTGGGCTACCAGTGGCGGCCAGGCGTGTCATCCCTCATCGTCGCCACCGCGTTGCGCCATGTACCAAAGGCGCAGCCAGTGGGCGAATGAGCGGCGCATTTCTTCAAAACTCCCCGCGAAATACGCAGCGCGCCGTCGGGGTCTCGTAGATCACGATCTCGCACAGGCCGGGAAGCTGCGGCTCCAGCTTCCGCCAGAGCCAGGCCGCCATGTTTTCAATCGTGGGGTTCTCCAGACCTTCGATCTCGTTGAGATAGGCGTGGTCCATGCGGTCCAGCAGCGGCCTCATTGCCTGGGTGATCTCGGCGTGATCATAGACCCAGCCGATGTGCGGGTCCACCTCCCCCTCAATGGCGATCTCCACCTTGAAGCTATGCCCGTGCATCTGCGTACACTTGTGCTCAGGTGGCAGGTTCGGCAGCGTCTGGGCGGCCTCGAAGCGGAAGTCTTTGATGATGCGACAGCGCATAAAGTTGGGGGATTCCAGGCATTAGCGCCTCAATCAGCGCAGGTCAATTCCCCGCAGGCTTGGCGATCACCTCCTTTGGCGGCAGCACAGTCACGCGCAGCCGTAGCACCTTCCCGTCAAAGGGCGTGCTGTTCGGATAATCCTTCACATTCAGAATCCCAAAACTCTGTCCCACAGCCACTCCCTGGCTCGGCTGTCGCGGGAAGCCTCCGGCAAAAGGTGCATTGCCCAGGATCTCGCTGCGCCCCGGAACGGCCAGCGACATCAGTCCGTCGCCATCCATCATCGCACGCACATTGCAAACGCCCGGTGCCAGGCCATCTCCCGTAATCGCAGTGGCCTTGCCATCCGCGAAGACGGACAGCGTTGGTTTCCCGTCCAGGAGATGCAGTGCGTAGCCCATCTGCGCATCCCCCTGCGCCACCAGCGTGCTGTCCTGATCCACCTTGGGATTGAATTCAAAAGACGCGTCCACAAACACACCGCGCCCAGCGATCTCCGGTGCCTCCTCAGTGCTGAGTTCATCTCCCGGCTGTAGTTTCAGATGCTCCGAGCCGTCCGGGCTTGGCTCCACGCCGATCTCTGCTGCGGTGCGGATGGCACTGCGAAATTCCTTCGGGAAAAACTGCGCCAGTTCCGTCTTCACCGCCGCGTGCGCAGGCAAGGCGGCAAGGTTTGTCCACTCATTCGGATCGGCATCGTGATCGTATAACTCTTCGCTACTATCGGCATAACGGATGTAACGCCAGCGCTCGCTGCGTGCCGCATAGCTCGCCTTAGCCCCGCCGCCCATCGTGGTGATGGCGGGGTGCGTGCGCTTCACCGTCGGGTCTTTCAGCAGCGGCAGCAGGCTTTCGCCATCCAGATGCGCTGGCTTCGTCACCTTCACCAGATCACAAAGCGTCGGATAGAGATCAATCAGCGCCACCGGTTGCACGCTCACCGTGTCTGGCTTGGTCACGCCGGGGGCATAGATCGTCAGCGGCACGCGCGTCGTCTCCTCCCACAACTTGCCTTTGTGCCACATCTGCTTCTCGCCCAGATACCAACCGTGGTCGGAGGTGAAGACGACGACCGTGTTCTTCGCGTTCGGCCCCGCCTCCAACGCCGCGAGCACATTGCCCAGCATGGCATCGCAAAAGGCCACGTTTGCCAAATATGCACGCACCGCTTCCTTCCACTTTCCCTGCTTCACGATCTCGTCGTGATGCCCATCCGGCTTCTCCTGTCCCCTGCCCGGAGCGGGTACATCGGCCAAATCATCCAATTTCACCTCCGGCAGCACAATGCTCTCCAGAGGGAACATTTCGAAGTAACGCGCCGGCACATACCAGGGCGAGTGCGGACGATACAACCCCACAGCGAGGAAGAAGGGCTGCCTTGGTTTTTTCAGCAGGAAGTCACCCGCCCAGGCCGTCACCGCGCCGTCATCGGTCAACTCCTCCGGCACCCCGATCTGCCCCCAGTCCCAGTGCCACACGTTCATTCCATTAAAGTTCTGTCCCGTATGCACAGGCAGGTCAGGAATCTGCACACCCTCCTCCGGAAAGCGCAGATTCCAGGCCGTATCCTGCTCAAAGCCACGCCTGCCACCGTGCCAGCCAGCCAGCCGCCCCTCCGGCCCGCCGTGGTTTGCATGGAAGATTTTTCCACCCGCCGCCGTCGTGAAACCGAGCGCGCGAAAGTGCTCTGGAAGCGTCGGCTTCCCCACCATCTGCACGCTGCGCCGCCAGTCCTGCTCATTGCCAAAGACCCCACTGGATGAGGGCAGCATGCCCGACATCAGGCTCGTGCGGGAGGGATTGCACAGCGCGTAGTTGCAGTGCGCATTGGTGAAGCGCATCCCCTGTGCCGCCAGCCGGTCCATATTCGGCGTCAGCGCCTGCGGATGCCCGCCCATCCAGCCAACGTAATCCTTCAGGTCATCGGCGATGATGAACAGCACATTCGGCTTCCCCATCGCGCTGCGGGTTTTACTTTTCGTGGCGGCTCCCCCCATCAGAGGCAGGAGACAAAGCATGAGGGCGAGGGAGGTAAGACGACGGGGGGCTGGCATCGCCGTACAGGAGCATTCACGCCACCGCTTGCAATCTCTCAGTGCCAAGGAATCCAGGCATCTGTGGCGTACGCTTCACTTCATTCGCAAGAAGATGATGGACAGATGAATCGTCTTTCCGACATAGTCGCCGCTCCCTGACCATGAACACCCAATTCCCCGCTGAACGCATCCTTCTCGGCCCCGGCCCCAGTCCTGTTCCTGCACGCGTGCTCCGCGCCCTCGGTGCGCCCACGCTCGGCCACCTCGACCCGCAGTATGTCGCCATCATGGATGAAGTGTGCGAGATGCTGCGGCAGGTGTTTCGCACGAAGAACGCGCTCACGTTTCCCGTCAGTGGCACCGGCATGGCAGGGATGGAATGCATCGCCGTCAACCTTATCGAGCCCGGCGATGAAGTGATTGTCTGCGTGAACGGCGTGTTCGGTGGTCGCATGAAGGATGTCATGGAGCGCTGCGGTGCCACGGTGCATGCCGTCGAGGCTGCCTGGGGCGATGTTATCGCGTTCGATCAAATCGCCGCCGCACTCGAGCAGCATCCGAAATCCAAGCTCGTCGGCATCGTCCATGCCGAAACCAGCACCGGCGCATTACAACCACTCGAAGGCCTCGCCGACATCGTGCATGGCAAAGGTGCGCTGCTTGTGGTCGATGCCGTCACCAGCCTCGGCGGTCACGAATTGAAGGTGGATGACTGGGGCATCGACGCCATCTACAGTGGCACGCAGAAGTGTCTGAGCTGCCCGCCCGGACTCGCCCCCGTCAGCTTTGGCGACCGTGCGCTCGCCGTCATGGATGCACGCAAAACGAAGGTGCAGTCCTGGTATCTCGATGTTTCGATGCTGCGCAAATATTACCTCGGTGGCGGCGGTGGCCGCGTGTATCACCACACCGCGCCGATCAACATGACCTACGCCCTGCGCGAGGCGCTCGCCATCGTGCTGGAGGAAGGTCTCGACGCTCGCATCGCCCGCCACGCGCAGATGCATCAGCGTTTGCGTGCAGGACTTGAAGCGATGGGCATCAGCTATGTGCCGAAGCTTTCGCTCCACACGCTGAACTGCATCCACATCCCCGCCGGAACCAACGACGCGGGCACGCGCAAACGCCTGCTCGAAGAATACGGCATCGAAATCGGCGCCGGACTCGGCGTCATGGCCGGCAAAGCCTGGCGCATCGGCCTCATGGGCCACGGCTCGACGGTGCGGAATGTCGATCTCGTGCTCACGGCGTTGAGTCATGTCCTCAAATAATCCGCCTCTGCCTCTCCGCCCCTCTGCGGTAAAAACGAACGTTGGGTGGCTCCGTTTTGCCGCAGAGTAGCAGGGGGCAAGGAGCAGAGTTTTTTCAAACCATGCCACTCGACCGCCTCGCCGCATTGCTTCCGTCAGATCGCCTGCTCATGCGGCCGGTGGAACTCGCCGCTTACGAGAGTGACGGCCTCACCGCCTTTCGCACACGACCGCTCGCCGTCGTCGTGCCGGAGACGACGGACGAAGTCATCGCCATCGTGCGCTTGTGCCATGAACTGAAACTGCCCTTCGTCGCACGCGGCAGCGGCACGAGTTTGTCTGGCGGCTCACTGCCCATCGCGGAGGGCATCGTCATCGCGCTCAATCGCCTCAATCGCATTCTAAAGCTCGATCCCGATCAGCGCATCGCTGTCGTCGAACCTGGTGTGATCAACACACAAGTCACCACCGCAGCGGCACCGTTCGGTTTGCACTACGCGCCCGATCCATCGTCGCAAAGCATCTGTACCATCGGTGGCAACGTCGCCTTCAACTCTGGCGGTGCGCATTGCCTGAAATACGGCATGACGGCGAACCACATCCTCGGCATCAAGGCCGTGCTCGGCACGGGTGAGGTCGTCGAATGGGGCGGCGGCAGTCGCGAACGGCTCGGACCCGACTGGTGCGGTCTGTTCACCGGCAACGAAGGTCTCTTCGGCATCGCACTAGAGATCACGCTGCAACTTTTGCCCAAGGCGGAGTGCTTCCATACCGTTCTCGCCGGTTATCGCACACTCGAGCAGGCTGGCGATGCCGTCTCCGCCGTGATCGCCAGCGGATTACTGCCTGGAGCCATCGAAATTATGGACGCGCTCGCCCTTGAGGCGGCGGTCGCTGCGGTTCATGCCGAATATCCTCCGGGATGCGAGGCCGTGCTCATCGTCGAACTCGAAGGCCCGCGCGAGGTCGTCGCTATCGAACGCGAGCGGGTGGATGCCATCCTCGCGGGCAGTTCGCCAGTCGAAATGCGTCCTGCACGCGATGCGGAAGAACGCGCCGCGATCTGGAAAGGCCGCAAGAGCGCCTTTAGTGCTGTAGGTCGTCTTACTCCCGACTTCATCGTGCAGGACGGTGTCGTGCCCCGTCGCAAGCTCGGCGAAGCCCTGCGCCGCATCGCCGAGATGGCCCGCGAGTCGAACATCCGCGTCGCCAACGTCTTCCACGCTGGCGATGGCAATCTACATCCGCTCATTCTGTTCGATGGCCGCGAGGAAGGCGCATTGCATCGCGCTGAATCACTCGCCGGCCGCATCCTGAAGATGTGCGTCGAGATGGGCGGCTCCATCACCGGCGAACACGGCATCGGCGTCGAGAAGCGCGATTTCCTCGCCGACATGTTCACCGCCGACGAGATCGACTGCATGCAGCGCCTCCGCGCCGCCTTCGATCCTCTCGGCATCGCGAATCCCGGCAAGATGTTCCCCGGCAAAGAAGCACCTGCTTTGTCGCACGTTGGTTTGCATCCGCTGGAGAAGGCCGGCCTCATCTCACGCGAATGATCACTCCCGCGTCACTCCCCGAACTCCGCGAAGCCGTGCTCTCCGCACCGCGCGTGATTGCTGTGGGCGCGGAGACGAAGCCACGTTTGTCTGCGGTCGATGCGGTGAAGATTTCCACGCGGCAGCTTCGTGGCATCACCGAGTATGATCCGAGCGAATTCACCTTCACCGCGCTCGCTGGCACGCCGGTGAAGGAGATCATCACCACGCTGGCAGAGAAGGGGCAGTATCTGCCGTTTGATCCGATGCTCGTGGAGGCGGGCAGCACCATCGGTGGTGTGGTGGGCAGTGGCTTGAGCGGCCCGGGACGTTTCAGATTCGGCGGCGTGCGCGATTTCATTCTCGGCTTACGCTTTGTCGATGGCATGGGCCGTCTGCTGCGCCTCGGCGGCAAGGTGGTCAAAAACGCGGCCGGATTTGATGTGCCGAAGTTTTTGGTCGGCAGTCTCGGAAGATTCGGCGTGATCGGTGAGGTGACCTTCAAAGTGTTTCCGCGCCGCGAATCAATGCTAACGCTCCAGATGCCTTTTGATGCCGACAAGATGGCTCGGATCGCGAATTCACGCTTCGTGGCCGATGCGCTCGATGTTTTGCCCGGCGGCGAAACAATGCTCGTGCGGCTCGCCGGGCCTGGAAAAGCTTTGGAAGTGCTTGCGAGGGAGATCGGCGGTGAAATGATCGGCAATTCCGTCTGGAGCGCGATCTGCGAGACACGGTGGAATTTCAAAACCGAACTTACACCGGATCAGACCGACGACTTCAAAACCGCGCATGTGAGTTGTGGCGGCAATGTCGCCTTTTCTCAAATTCGTCCCGCCCGTGGCATGACGCTGCGCGGCGATTTCCCACTCTGGATCGGCGGCAGGCCGCGTTTTGCTATTGAGGACGCGGTTAAGAAGGCGCTCGATCCGCAGAATCGTTTTCCCACACTCGACGACTGATGCTCCACGCGATTCCTACCGAAAAATTTGGCCCGCTGGGCGAACCGATGGCGAAGGCGGTGTCTGCGTGCATTGCGGCTTCTGCCTCGCCGCATGTCCGACGTATCACGAGCTGGGGCAGGAGATGGACACGCCGCGTGGGCGCATCGTTCTCATGAAAGTGGTGCTGGAGGGGAATATGTCCTTTGAAGCCGCGCAGCCGCATGTGGACCGTTGTTTGGGATGCCTCGCGTGCGAGCCTGCGTGCCCGAGCGGCGTGCCGTATCGGGATTTGATCAGCCCGTTTCGTGTGCTGGCGCGGAGGCACATGAGGCGCACTCTCGGCGAGCGGCTGCGAAGGTTTTTGGCGGCACAGACGATTCCGTTTCCGGCGCGGTTTCGCGTGGCGGCCTGGATGGGAAGGATAGGACGAATGAGGGTGATGAGGAGCATGATGCCGAGGGCGTGGCGGACGATGCTGGAACTGGTGCCTGCGGAGATGCCGCCAGCTCAATCCTGGGCCGAGGTGAATCCCGCCATCGGTGAAAAACGTGCGCGTGTGGCTTTGCTGACCGGTTGTGCTCAGCAGGTGCTCGATCCCGACATCAACACGGCCACCATTGAGGTGCTCACGCGGAACGGCATCGAGGTCGTCATTCCCCGCTTGCAAGGTTGCTGCGGCGGTCTCGCGTGGCACACGGGTGATCTGGAGGCGGCACAGGCTTTTGCGCGGCGGAATCTGGATTCTTTTCCCGAAGATGTGGATGCGATCCTCACCAACGCCGCCGGCTGTGGTTCGGCGATGCATGAGTATCACCTCGTCCTGCGAGGCACAGTGGATGAAACTCATGCGGAGTCCTTCCGGCACAGTGTGATGGATGTAAGCGCGTTTTTGGTGAAGCTCGGCCTACTCGAGCATTTGCACGAGATGAAGCTGAAGGCCGCCTACCACGACGCCTGCCATCTCTCGAACGCGCAGAATGTGCGCAGGCAGCCGCGCGACCTCCTGAAGGCCATTCCGGGACTGCAACTGCTCGAAATCACCGATGCTCACCTCTGCTGCGGCAGCGCGGGCAGCTACAACATGGACCAGCCCGAGATTGCGTCCTCGCTCGGCGAGCAGAAGGCGAAAAACATCATCGCGACCGGCGCGGATGTCGTGGTGGCCGGAAACATCGGCTGCATGACGCAGGTGGCTATGCATCTGAAGAAACTCGGATCACCGATTCAGGTGAAACACACGATGCAGGTTCTGCGTGATGCCATGCTCCAATCCTTATGACCTGGTCCCAAAACTACGATCCGCTCGGCAATCTGATTCTCTCCTCACTCGTGGCGGCGGTGCCGGTGGTAATTCTGTTGGGGCTGCTGGCATTCTGGCATGTGCGGGCGCAGATGGCGGCATTGGCGGGGCTTATCGCGGCGCTTTTGATCGCGGTGTTCGTGTATCACATGCCAGCGACGATGGCGGGCATGGCGGCGGTGAACGGGGCGGCGTTCGGGCTGTTTCCCATCGGGTGGATCGTGCTGAACGCGATGTTTGTCTATAACCTGAGCGTGGAGACGGGCCAGTTCACGGTGCTGCAGCGACAGATCGCGAGTGTTTCGAGTGATCGCAGGATTCAGGCGCTGCTCATCGCGTTCAGCTTTGGCGCGTTCATTGAGGGCGCAGCGGGCTTTGGCGCGCCGGTGGCCATCACGGGGGCGCTAATGATCGGCCTGGGGTTCAAACCACTCGAAGCAGCGAAGCTGGCGCTCATTGGCAACACCGCGCCGGTGGCGTTTGGATCGCTGGGCACGCCGCTCACGACGCTGGCGGACATCACGAGGCTCGATCTCATGCAGTTGAGCGCGATGGTGGGGCGGCAGTTGCCGGTGTTCTCGTTGATCGTGCCGTTCTGGCTAGTGGCAGCGCAAGTAGGCTGGCGCGGGATGCTGGGCGTGTGGCCGGCATGTCTGGTCACGGGCCTGAGCTTTGGCGTGATGCAGTTCGTGATGAGCAACTACCACGGGCCGTGGCTGGTGGACATTGTGGCCGCCGTGGTGGCGATGGCGACGCTCGTCCTGCTCATGAAGGTGTGGAGACCGAAGGATGCGGAGGAGAAAACCGACCCGGCTCTGGCGGGTGCGGCTGCTTGGAAGGCGTGGCTGCCGTGGATATTCCTCACGGCCTTCGTATTCTGTTGGGGCATGCCTGCGGTGAAGGCGGGGTTGAACAGCGTGTTCAATCAGGAGTTCGAGGTGCCGCTGCTGCATAGGATGGTGGAGCGCGTGCCGCCGGTGGTCGTACATGTAGAGCTGGAAAAGGCGGTTTTTAAATTTAACGCGCTGAGCGCTACTGGCACAGCGGCGATGCTTGCGGGTATGGCCGCAGGGCTTTGCCTTGGCCTATCGCCGATGCGGCTTCTGAAACTGTATGGCGCGACGATTTGGAAGCTGCGAGTATCGCTGCTAACGATCGCGCTGATGCTCGCGCTGGGCTATGTGACACGCTACAGCGGCACGGACACGACGATGGGCCTGATGATGGCATCGTCGGGTGTGGTGTTTCCGTTCTTCTCGCCAATCATCGGTTGGTTGGGGGTGGCGCTGACGGGCAGCGACACAGCATCGAATGTGTTGTTTGGTAATCTGCAGCAGGTGACGGCGAACCAACTGCATCTCTCGCCGATCCATATGGCGGCCTCGAACAGCAGCGGTGGTGTGATGGGCAAGATGATTGATGCGCAGAGCATCGTGGTGGCAAGCGTGGCGACGGGTGGTCATCCTGACAGTCCCGACGCTGGGACGGTGCTGCGCAGTGTGTTCTGGCACAGCGTGGCGCTGGCGCTGCTCATGGGCGTGCTGGTGATGGTGCAGGCGTATTGCACGCCGTGGCTGATTCCAGGTTAGACCGGCTGGGCATTGACATGCCACCGCGTTTCTGTTGCCATGCTTCCCAGCCGATGAAATTCATCTTCCTTTCCGCTATTCTGTTCGCCATGCCCGCGTTTTCTGCTGACACCACATGGAAGCCTCTGCCTGGCCTGCCGGATGCGGAGGGGTTTGCGGGTGCTTTTGGCGGAGTCGCTGGAGGCGCACTGTTGGTCGCGGGTGGGACAAATTTCCCGGACAAGATGCCTTGGGAAGGCGGTAGCAAGGTCTGGTATGACAGCATTTACGTCCTTGAGCGACCCGAAGGTGCCTGGGCGAAGGCGGGCCATCTGCCGAGGCCGAACGGCTATGGCGTCTCCATTACCACGAGCTCGGGGCTGGTATGCATTGGCGGTGGCGACGCGGTGAGGCATTTCCGTGACGTATTCCGCCTGCGCTATGCGGAGGGAAAGATCACGGCTGAGCCGCTACCGCCGCTGCCTAATGCCTGCGCATTCATGGCTGGGGCATTGCTCGGCAGCACGGTCTATGTGGCGGGCGGCATCGAGACCCCGGTAGCGACGACAGCGCTGGAGACGTTTTGGGCGTTGGACCTCGATCAACTGGGGAGGGGCTGGCAGGCGCTGCCTTCGTGTCCTGGACCGGCGCGCATCCTCGGCTGCATGGGGGCGCATGGGGGTGCGGTGTATCTACTCAGCGGCGCGGCATTAAAGCCAGGCACGGATGACAAGGCGGCGCGCGAGTGGCTGCGCGATGCCTGGCGCTACACACCGGGCGCTGGTTGGCTGCAAGTGGCCAGCCTGCCACGAGTGAGCGTAGCTGCCCCCAGCCCTGCGCCCGTGCGGGCAGGGCGCTTGCTGGTCATTGGCGGGGATGATGGGGCGAATGTGAACTTCGAGCCAAAGGCCAAGCATCCTGGTTTCCCGAGGGACATCCTGACCTACGATCCGGTGCGGGATGGGTGGACGCGTGAGGGGGAGGTGCCCTTCTCTCTGGTGACAACGCCCGCTGTTGAGTGGTTAGGCCGGTTGGTCATCCCCGGTGGTGAAGACCGTCCTGGCAAGCGTTCGCCGGAGGTGTGGTGGAAGGCATTTTGAGACCCAAGGTTAGCTGCGTTCGCAGAGCGCGCGTGCTTGCTCCACCCACTGGTCGCGCTTGGCGCGGTCCTTAAAGGCGAGCAGCTCGCTGAATGCCTGCACGTCGTCCGCGCTCCACGCGGCGATCTGGCGGAAGGTGCGTACGCCGTAGTCGTAGAGTCGGTTGTTGATGGCACCTTTGATGCCTTTGATCTTCGTCAGATCATCCGTGTGGTGCAGTGTTTCAGCCTGCTCCAGGGCATTGTGCAGGGCGCTGGCCTGACGTTGGAGGCTGCCGAGGGTGTGCGCGGCCTCGCGCACCTGGGATTCGCTGCGGTCCAGGCTTTTCCGGGCGAGTCCGAGACTAGCGGGGTCGCTGCCTCTTTCCTGCAAATCGGCCATTCGGCGCTGCCAGTCGGCGTACTCCTGGCGCAGGGCGGTGAGCAGGGTCTCCTGCCTGGAAATGTCGGCATTGAGGTGTTTGAGAATCTCGCGCGCAGAGGTGCCTTTGACAGGACGGGGCTGCTTGGCTTTAACAGGTATCTTCTTGGTAACGGAGGATATTTTCGCAGCGTCAGAAGCGCTGTCGTCTGCTGGAAGCGAGGGCGGGACTGTGGCGGCTGCTAGCAGCTCGGCCTCTAGTGCGCTGATGCGGGCAGTGGCCTCGGCGCGTGCGGTTTTATGTTCTTCGTGGACGCGGATGAGTTCACGTTCGAGATTGCGGCGGTGGTCGTTGGCCTCCTGGAGATCGGCCTCTAATCGCACCTGGGCGGCACGGACTTTTTCGGCGTCTGCCAGTGCGGAGTCGCGCTGCGAATAGAGTTGGCGGGTCTCCGCAGTCTCGCGTTCAAGAGCCTGCTCGATCGCACGGAGTCGCTTGAGCATGTCATGGCCGCGCCAGCGCCAGCCGAGAATGAGGAAGACAGCGGCCGCTGCAGTCAGCAGCAGGGCCATTTGGGTCAGCAGCCAGAGAAAGCCTTCCATGAATGATTAATTAGCGTTGCGCGGGAGTTTTTGTCTCCGCGGATTGTTTTTGCCAGTAATGACGCAGGTGATCGTACCCTTCGGCCAGCGTATCTTCTGCCATTGCTGCGGGGAAGTCAGAGGGGAGGATGCCCGTCTGCGGCAGCGCGCCTGGGGAAAGATGTGCTGGGGTGGCGGGGCTGCTTTTCCAGGTTTGACCGGGGCGGGCAAAGGCGATCACGGGCGGCTGCCCTGCCGCTGGGAGGGGGGGGAAGCTGCGTGCCGTCTGCTGCACCTCTGCTGTAGGCGCACAGGTGCCGCGCGCTAACAGTGCCTCTGCGAGGAGCACGGCACGCCCCGCGTAGGTCTGGCGCGCTGCCTCGATGAGTTGGGTGCGCAGAGCTTCTTCTGCGAGCTGGCCGGCCAGGATCACCTTGTCCGGCAAAAGGATGAGCGTGAGAAAGCTGGGCTGCGCGGCCATTGGCAGTGTGGGGATGCCGCGGGCGCTGCCCTGGAGCCACTCGGTGACCATGCGGCTGTCATCTTGGAGCAGCGTGGGGGGGAGGTCTGCGGGGAGCATTTCCTGCCAGGGTCGGGCCTGCCCGTCGACCTGCCAGTCCACCTGCTGCCAGGCCGCGCCGGAAAGCCCCAGCATGAGGGATTTACTCCCCTGCCCTTCCTTCGCCACTGGTAGCAGCGCAGTGGTCACGGGGCCGAATTCCGCTACCTCCCGGCGCAGGTGATTCACGCGCAGGTCATCTATGACGCGCCAACCCGGAAAGGCAGCGATGCAGGTGTTTAAAAGCTCCCGCTTCATGCCCAGCGTTGCCACCTCGCCGCGCAGCAGTAGCCTTTGCTCACGCGCGGCGAGGAAGACGTGCGGAGGCGGTAGCCGCGATTGGCGCTCTGCCTCCGCAGACTTTTCACGCTCCCGTGCCTGGTATTTGCGGACGATTTGTAGGGCCGGGAGCACATGGTCAGTCCAGTCAGCCTCACTGATCCCCAGGGAGTCAGTTTTCTCCTGGAGCACGGAGTCCTGCGCATCTACCACCAGCCGCTGCCAGTCACCGCCGATGCGTGCGATTTGGATTTGCGCGCTGTCGCCGCCACCACCTAGATTCGCGGAGGGCACCTGGCTCAAAGTGCGCGCGGGATCGGGTGCATCATCATGCAAATCTGCCCGGACATGCAGGCGTGGCTCCATGCGCCCTCCGCTCCCATTCCAGCGTTCCACCACCAGTGCAGCTAGGTCGCGTGCCTCATAATCTGTAGCTGCCGCGCCGATAAGCTGCGCATGCGCACCATTCGCAGCGATCAGCAGCCAGCCCGGTGCGTAGGGGGTTATTTCCAGGCTATTGGTCACTCCAGAGACGGGATTCAGGCGGGTGCCAAAAGGTCCCGCCAAGGCTGTAGTGGCGCGGACCTGGCTACGCAGCGCCGATGAGAGCGCGTGTGCCTGCACAGCATGGCGCACCCTACCGGTGAGGTGTGCGTGGAGGCCATCGAAGCGCACCTGCACCCGCCCGTGGCCCGTCTCTGCCGTAGCCAGCAGCGCGGCAGCTCTCTCCGCCAAGGTACGCTGCATGGTCGGCACCCAGACCGTCCCGGCCAGCAGCCAGAACAGCAGGAGCCATGATCCAGCGATCATCCAGCGCGCGCGTGTCATGCGTGAAAAACAGACAGGTAGCAGGTCGGCGCAGGGAGGCAATGACGCAATCTCCCCCAAGAGGCAGTTCATGGGGATGATGACCATTTTGAGATATATAAAACAGCCATTGCCCTGCCCCCCTTCGCTGGCTAAGCTAAGACCTTTCCTACCGTGCCATTCCGCCTTCCTTCCTCTTGCGTCAACTGGACCAACAGTTCCTTCCTCACCGGGACCGCCATTCTCACCCTCACCGCCGTTCCTTGGTACCTTTGGAATTATGGAGTGGACACTTTCCAGGTGCTGATGTTCCTGTTCTTTTGCATCGCCACTGGGCTAAGCATCACTCTGGGCTACCACCGCCTGTTTGCGCATCTTTCCTTCAAGGCTAGCTGGCCTGTGCGCCTGCTCACGCTCGCTTTCGGGGCTGCTACTTTTGAAAATCACGCTATCGCCTGGGTCTCCGACCACCGCCGCCACCACAAGCATGTGGACAGTGATGACGATCCCTATGACATCTCGAAGGGATTTTGGCACGCGCACATTGGCTGGATCATGTTCCGTCGCAATCCTGAGCCGCCGTGGGACAATGTGGCTGATCTGGAGCGCGATACCCTCGTCATGTGGCAAAAGCGCTACTACGTCCTCATCGCCACGCTAGTCAGCTTTCTCCTCCCCACTTTCCTTGGCTGGCTGCACGGTGGCGGCAATGGCGCACTCGGTGGTTTTCTCCTCTCTGGCGTAGCCCGCATCACCACCGTCCAGCACTCCACTTTTTTCATCAATTCCCTCTGCCACAGCATTGGTACCCGCCCCTATTCTACGAACTGTAGCGCGCGTGACAGTTGGTTCATGGCTCTGTTTACCTTCGGGGAAGGCTACCATAACTATCACCACGAATTCCAGCACGACTACCGCAACGGCGTCAAATGGTGGCACTGGGATCCGACCAAATGGACGATCTGGACCCTCCACAAGCTCGGCCTCGCCCACGGTCTGCGCCAGGTCAGTGATGACCGCATCGTCCTCGCTGAAATCGCCGAGGCACGGCGTCGGCTCGACCAACGCCTCACCTGCCCGCATCGTCCGCTTTCTGAGCGCGTGGGCGAGCTACTCCGCGCCTCCGATACAAAGCTGCATCAGTTAGCAGAGCTTTGGGCCGCTGGTAAGGCAGATTTTGCCAACCACACTGCCACCCAGGTGGCCCATGTGCGCGCCGCGCTCAACGAGACGCGCCGGGAAGTAAGACGGGCCCTCGACCTGCTCAAATTCGCTGACGCGCCTTTCGCCTGAACCGCTTGTAGTTTCGGCTCCAGCCGGTGCTGGGGCCGCTGCGATTCTTTGAGTTGGGCCTCTGTCCGAGGAATCCGTCTGAAGCCGCAACTACGAACGAACAGCCAGGGCTATTGGCGCTGGATTTTTAGGATGCGGTTGTTGTAGCTGTCGGTGATGAAAATATCCCCAGTGGCGGGGTGGACGGTGACGCCGTGGGGGCGTGCGAGTTGGCACTTTAATGGATCGCCGCCAAGGCCCGCGCTGCCTTTCTCACCCGTGCCTGCGAGGCGCTGTATCTGCCCAGTGGCAGGGTTATAGCGGCGGATTAGGTGGTTTTCGGCATCGGCGATGATGACAGTATCATCCTGGTCCACACAGAGATGCTTGGGGCCGTTCATAGTGGCCTCCAGGGCTGGTCCGCCATCGCCATCGCCGCCTTTTTTCCCGCTGGCATTCACCACCGTGCGGATATGACCTGCTTTGTCAACGACGCGGAGGGCGTTGCCGCCGCGTTCGAGGATGTAAAGGTTCCCCTGGCGGTCGGGGGCGACGGCGCGTGGGTCCGTGAGGGGGGACTGGGTGGCGAGGGCGTTGTCTTTGGGGACGCCTTTTTTGCCGTTGCCTGCAATGACTTTGCTGGTGCCGGTGGTGAGGTCCAGTTCGTGGATTTGGCGGAGGTCGGCTATATAGAGGCGGGTGCCGTCGAAGTTCAGGGTGATGCAGTAGGGGCCGCTGCCTTTGGCTTTGTCTGCGGGGACTTGCCAGCCGGGGAGGCTTTTGACGGTGCCAGCGCGTGCGTCCACCTCGCGGATGCGACCGTTCCAGGTATCGGCGATGAGGATATTGCCGTTGGGGAGGATGGCTAGGTTGTGGGGGCCATTGAACTGGGCACGCAGAGCGGGGCCTCCATCGCCACTGAAGCCGGACTTGGGCTGCCCTGCGACGTGGGTAAGGACACCACCGCCGTCCACCTGGAGGAGGCGGTTGCCGGAGGCCATTTCGACGATCCAAAGGTGACCGCCAGGGTCGAATTCGGTGCCGAAAGGCTCTTTGAGCAGCGCGTCAGTAGCTGGGATGCCGAGAGCATCCTGGGTACCACCGGCTACGAGGAGTATCTGGTCAGCCAGGGCAGTCAGCGGCTCAATGATCTGGATGAAACCCAGGGTGCAAAGGGCAAGTGCGGAGGAGATGGGGCGCATGGGGGAGAGAGATGGTGGTTACTTGCGGCGGAGGACTCGGATTTTGTGTGCCTCGCTATCGCCGATGAAGACGGAGCCGTCGGCGTCCACAAAGATGCCGTGGAGGCGGGCCATGGGACATTTGAGGGGATCGCCATCAGGGCCATCGCCTTTTTGGCCGGTACCGGCGATTAACTCTAGGCGGCCTGTCTTTGCATTTACCATGCGGACGCTGTGGCTTTCCGTATCGGCCAGCCAGGCGTTGCCTTGGGCATCGAGGGCGATGCCTTTGGGGCCGCTGAGCGTGGCCAGCTTTGCGGGGCCGCCATTGCCTGTGAAGCCCTTCTTTCCGGTACCGGCAATATGGTGGATGATGCTTGCTTTGAGGTCGAGCTTGAAGACCTGGTTGCCGCCACGGGTGGCGAGCCAGAGGTTGCCGGATTTGTCAAAGTCGAGCGAGCGCGGCTCCGTGATCGGGGTGCCTTTGATCGGGGCACCGTCGGGCGTGGGGCCAGGTTTGCCCGTGCCGGCGATGGTTGTGATGATGCCTGTCTGGATGTCCACGCGGCGGATGACGTGGTTGCCGATATCGCAGATGTAAAGGCCGCCTTCCGGGCCAAACTGGATGCTGTGGGGTTGCTTGAGCTGGGCTTGGACGGCGGGGCCGCCATCGCCACTGTAGCCTGGTTTACCGGTGCCTGCGATGGTGGTGATGATGCCCGACTTCATGTCCACGCGACGGACGGCATGGTTGGTCATGTCCACGATGTAGAGGTCGCCGCGTGCATCGAAACGGATTTCGTGGGGGAGATTAAAGGTGGCCTGGAGGGCAGGGCCGCCATCGCCACTATAGCCTTTCTGGCCGTTGCCTGCGATGGTATGGATGATGCCGTCGGGTGTGATTTTGCGCACGCGCTGGCCGGTGTATTCGCAGTACCAAAGGGCACCATCGGGTCCGCGAGTGACGCCGAAGGGGTTGTCCATCTGGGCTTTCACAGCAGGTCCCCCATCCCCGCTGTGACCGGCTGTTCCGGTGCCGGCGAAGGTGGTGATGGTCCAGTCTGCGGCGAGTGCGGTGTGGGCAAGAGTAAGCGTGAGGGCGAGGCGGATCATGAGAGGACGATAGTGCAGACTTAAGAGGCGAATACGACACGGCTTTGGACAATATTCCGGCGGGATGGTGAATCTCCCGCCACGATGGCGTAAAGGCGCGCCGCCCCAGGATCAATTGCGGCGAATGACACGCTGGGAGAGGACGCTTTTCACCAGCCGCAGCATGTCTCCTGGGTCGTAAGGCTTTGGCAGCACAGCGGCGAAACCGTAGGCGGCGGGACGGGCCATGACGGGATCGTCGGAGTAGCCGCTGCTAACGATGGCGGTGACTTCGGGATCGAGCTGGCGGAGCTTTTCCATGGCGCGGACACCGCCCATGCCGTTGGGGATGGAAAGGTCGAGGATGACAAGATCGTAGGGGCGGCGCTCTTGCAAAGACTCTTGGTAAAGGCGGACGGTCTCGCCGCCCTCGATGCTTTCGACAATCTCGTAGCCCTGGCTGCTGAGGTTGCGGACGATGAGGCTGCGGACGAGGGGGTCGTCTTCCAGGACGAGGATGCGGGTGCTGGTGGTCTGCGGCGGGGTGTCAAAGGCTCGGCTGAGGCCGAGGGCGTCCACCTCCTCGCCATCGGAATCCACCGGCAGGTAAAAGCGGACGCTGGTGCCTTTGCCGAGATCACTGCGGATGGAGAGGGAACCGCCGTGGGCTTTGGCGATGGATTCGCAGACGGTGAGTCCGAGGCCGGTGGCATTCTCCACCTTGCGGGTGCTGAAGTAGGGTTCGAAGATGTGGGGCAGGTTCTCCGGGGGGATGCCCTCGCCACTGTCGTGGACCTCAATGACGATGCCCGTCGGCTGGGCAGAGTGATCAGAGGTGACCTCGTGGGGGAACATTTCGCTTGGCTCCGGGGCGGTACAGCGAACGGTGATGATGCCGCCGTCGGGCTGCGCCTGCTCGGCATTGCGGATGAGGTTTCCCAGGAGGCGGCGAATCTGCGCGGGGTCGAGGGCGACAGTAGGCAGACGTGGGGCGAGATCGAGTCGGTACTCGATGCGGGTGGCGCGGGAGTGGTGGAGGAAGAACTGCTCGACCAGTTCCCCTATCTGGGTGGGCCGCTTGATAGGCGCGCCGCCGCGGGCGAAGGTGAGGAGTTGCTGGACGAGACCTTGAGCCTGGAGGGTGGCCTGCTTTGCCGTATGCAGTTCTGGGAGCTGGATGGCGCTGCGCAGGCGCATCTCGGCAAGGGAGAGATTCCCAAGCAAGACGGTGAGCAGGTTATTAAACTCATGGGCGAAGCCGCGCGCTAGCAACCCGAGAGACTCTAGCCGGTCGAGGCGGTTGCGGCGCTCTGCCTCCTCACGACGGGAGGTGATGTCCTGGAGGAGCAGGAGCAGCCCTTCAGCAAAAGGGTAGCCGCGCAGTTCCAGCCAGACCTGCCTTTCCTCAAAGTAGATTTCACGGATGACAGCCTGTCGGTGGAGCATGGCATGGCCTAGTGCCTCGCGGGGCGCCTCCCGCGTGGCCGTGGGCACTAGATCCCAGAAGTGCGTGCCCAGCAGCTTCTCCGGCCCGCGCTCGAAGAGCTGCTGGGCACTGGCATTCGCATAGATGAGCCGCCAACTGCCATCAAGAGCGATGAGCGGATCAGAGATGCTCTCCACCACGTCCACTAGCGGTGCCTGTGCGGCGCGCTCTGCGGGCGAGGGGGCGCGGACGGGGTGCTGCGTCGAGGCGGGGACCGGCAGACTATTGAAGATGATCACGACTCCAGTGAGCTGGCCGCCCTGGTCGCGTAGCGGGGCGGAGCGGTCCTGCACAGCGACCCGTCTGCCCTGGTGGGTGGTGAGCCAGACGGTACGATCCTCAGTCTGCTGACCTGGTGTCGTCAACTCCACCATCGCAGGCTCCCCACTAGCATGGTAGATTCTGAAAATCTCATGCAGGGAGCGTCCGACGACCTGCGATTCCTCCCAGCCGGTGATGCGGGCGGCGGCGGGATTCATAAAGATGATGACACCGGCCAGATCGGCGGCGATCACACCATCGGCCAGGCTTTGGAATGTCTCAAAGTAGCTCTGTTCGCGGCGGCGGCGCTCCGTCTCCTCGTAGTACCGTGCAGCAGCGACCTCGACAATGAGGCGCAGTTCATCGTGACCGAAGGGCTTCAGTAGATAACCCTGGGGGTGGGTCTCACGCGCGCGGCCCACGGTCTCCAGGTCGGCGCAGGCGGTGACATAGATGACGGCCACGGGCCCGCGCTGCTGGAGGCGCAGAGCAGTCTCTATGCCGTCCAGGGCACCGTCCAGATGCACGTCCATGAGCACCAGATTCGGGCGCAGTTCGTCATGCAGGCGCAGGGCTTCTTCCCCACTGGCACAAGTGCCGACGACGCGGTAGCCGAGTTCGTTCAGGTAGGCGGCCATGTCACAGCCTACCAAGCCTTCGTTCTCGACTATCAGGATGCGGATGCGGTCAGTGCCGGTCATAGGAAGCTAACGAAACCACGCTAGCTCTAAATATCAGCAGATGCTATAGGAAAACGCAATCTTATTTCAGTGCCACCAGAAACGGTGCGCCCTAGAAGGAGCTGGCCACGCATTTGCTCGGCAAAGACGGCCAGAATTTTCAGTCCGAGACCGCCACCTGTGCCGGGGCGATAGCTTTCTGAGAGACCGATGCCGTTGTCTGCGACCACCAACTCCCCCATCTGTAGGCCGAAGGTCAAAGAGGTCCATATCTCGCCGGCGCGCTGGCCGGGGAAGGCGTGCTCGAAGCAGTTTGAGAGGGTCTCATTTAAAGTAAGGGCCAGAGGCATGAGCCACTCCTGCTGAATACTGCCGACCTGTAGATCGAGGTGAATGGTCACTCGATGTTCCGGCATGGCATAGCACTCACGCAGGCGCTGGACCAAACCGCCAGCAAAGGTGGCAAAGCTCTCGCCAGTGCCGAGTGCGATCTGATAGAGATGCTGGTGCAGCTCTGCAATGGAACGCACACGGTTCTGACTGGAGCGCAGTGCATTGCGCGCCGTCGTGTCGGTGATGGAGTTCGACTCCAGATTCAGCAGGCTGGAGATGATCTGGAGGTGGTTCTTGATGCGGTGATGGGTCTCGGAAAGCAGCAGCTTCTCACGCGGCAGGTCGGCCAGGGGCCAGCGTGCTTCTATACCGGAAAGTGCGGTAAGATTCACGCTGGACAACGCGGAGGCGGGCACAAGCTCTCGGAGGAAGATGGGCGGGGCTTTCGCCATCTCTGCATGGGCTGGGGTGTCCGGGCCATGCTCTACCATCTCAAAGTCAAATCCGCCACCACCGCACGCACTGACGCTGATGCGGCAGGTGTGGCGCTGGCCATCACGGGCGTAGCAAGTCAGATCGTACGCCGTAGTGGGGTGCTGGGACAGCCGTGTAAGCTCGGCATAAAAGCCAGTCGCGTCAGAAGGGCGGAAGTGCAGGTGCAGGGAGCGTCCACGCGCCTCATCGGCATCGAGACCCAGCAACTCCTGACCACGCAGGCTGCATTCCTTGATGCGGCCATTCACATTAGTCTTTAACAGCGTGGTTCTGCGTGGCGTCATTGCTTTCTCCACGGATTGGGAAGTACCCGCGTGGGCAAATGCAGTTCCGTTAGGCAGCGGGATGAAGTTGGGGCTGGGCTGGCGACCTTCCACACGCTGGAAGAAATGCACAGTGCAGTGCGGATCCCCCTCAGCATTCAGCACCTGGGCCAGGTAAAGCATCATCGGGATAGCGGGACCTTGCGGCTGGCGCACACGCACCTCCAGGTGCGTGGTTCTGCGCGCCTCCATTAGCATTAGACGCACAGCCTCGCGGCGTGCGCTGCCGCTCTCAGGCTCCAGCCAGGCATCCAGCGGGTAGCGGCGCAGCTCACTCTTGGGGTGGCCCAGTAGGCTCTCGGCCGCGTGATTGACCTCGAATACCGAGCCGGCCTTATCCATAAGCACAATAGCAGCAGGCATCTCATGCAGCAGAGTGCGGAACTTTGCCTCCGTGGCACGCAGTTGCTCCTCATGACGGCACGCCTCCGTGGTATCATGAATGCTGAGCAGCAGACCGCCTCCCTCAAGCCCCACTGGCAGGAACTCCAACTCCTTTAGCAGGCCATCCGCAGTAGCTAGGGAAAAGGTGCGCGTGAGCTGCCTGCGCCATACATCGTCACGCCAAAGAGTCGTCACCTCACTCCGGTGCTGCCCATTCGGACATGCGGATGCTAGCCAGTGTTCCACAGTCTCGTCTTTCCCGACAGCGCGTCCCAGCAGCCTTGTCAGTGTCCCATTTTGATAGATCGGCACACCTAGTTCATCCAGCACCAGCACGCCGCAGGGCATAGCCTCCAAATACTGCCGCGCGCGCGCATCCCGCTGGGTAAAAGTGCGCTCCGCCTCATGCAAGGTCCGCAACTCCTGCCGCGCGCGCGCTAGGTCATCCTGGAGGCGGCGGAGCTCCAGGCTGCTGGTCAGCCCCTCAACGGAAGGCGCTGGCGGCTGGGAGATCGAGGCTACGGCGCTGGCGATAGCGGGCAAATTAGGCGTGCTGACGGGAAGTATCTGCGCCCCCCTCTCCGCAGGCAGACCGATAGCCGTGAAGCGCCCGGGCGTGCCGGAGGATCGCGCTACAGAAAACATCCAGCGCGCGCAGGGCGAGGCGTCTTTGTCCGGCACACTCGCGGCAAAGCCCAGAGCACTGGCAGGGACTACGATCTCCACCGCCGGGGCACCGGGAGAGGAGAGTTTTTCCATCGCGCACAGCACCTGCTGGCGCAGCGAACCCGCCCCCTGCCCCTCGGCGAAAATTTCCCAAAACACAGATGTGTGCTCCTGCAGACCGCGCGCTAGACTCAGGTTTACAGCAGCATCATTGGCCTGATGCACCACCCCCTGGTCATCCAGTAGCATCATCGGCACCGCACAGGCACTCAGCACCTCTGGCGGCTGGCTGGCGACTTCCGCAACCTCATCTTCCGGATCTTCCGCACCATCATCCGGGGCGGCAACATCGCTAAATTTCTCACAGGTTACCATCAGCCCGCCCACAGAAGCGTCGCGTTTCCTTCGCCAAGGACGCACCTCCCAGCGATACACGATACGGCGACCATCCGGACCGGATAGCGCATCATGCTCACTACGCACCACATGCCCTTGCAGCGCCCTTTCATAAACCTGCCGCCAGCCCGCGTGTAGTCCGGGAAAAACCTCATACTGGCTGCGCCCGATCAGCGGCTGCACGCTAGTCAGGCCAAACTCGTCCACCCAGGCCCGATTCGCCAAAATGTAGCGCATCTGATCGTCAAACATCGCCATCGCCACAGGAGCATTCTCCACCAGCACTCCGAGGATCAGCTCCATGTCTTCGGGTGGCCGGTCTGGATCACCAAAATCCTCCACCCCAGCCCTCGGTATTGAGGCCGGAATCTGCCGGGGTTGAATCACAGAACGGAGGACGGAGGAAGACATCGAGAAGCCGTGAGGCTGAAAGTTGATTTTTACTAAATATAAACGAAGCTCAAGTTCTCAACAAGGTGAAAATATTTAAATCTGAGTCGCACCCCAGAGAAACACGTCCAGTCTAGCATACATCTTATTCACGGTGATAGGGTTCATTTTTCAGGATGGAATAAGCCCGGTAAATCTGCTCTAATAACACTACCAGAGCGATCTCATGTTGGAGTGTGAAGGACGATAGCGTCCAGCACTCATCCACGCTCTGACGCATCTCCTCACTATGACCATCCGCGCCGCCAATGATGATGCTGGCGCGCTTCGTCCCATGCAGGTCATGCTGCCCGATCCATTTAGCAAAATCGAGGCTCCGAAGCCCTTTGCCACGCTCATCCAGAAGAATACGCAAGCCATCGCCACTGGCTCGCAGCAGTTGACTTTCGACCAGGGCACGCGGCCCCTCCTTGATGATTTTGTGCTCCACCGAGGCGACACGGCGCAGCCGCAGTAGGTAGTCCTCACAAGCCACCTTAGCCCACGATAAAGAAGGCTTTCCGACAGTGATGATACGCCAGTGCATGTGCAGAGTTGATGCCCCGAATTGCGGTCCTTTCCAAATTATGAAATATATAATAAAACTGAATAATTAAGCCATTATCACTCGCCCTCGCAATCGTTGTTGTTGCAAAAGCAAAAAAATTCACTAAAATGAGGATGTTAACTCAAAAATAACATAGCAACGATCATGTCTCCCACACTCACACTCCTCCGTCTGCCGTTCATCGGTTTGACCATCGCGGTTCTCTCGTCATGTGCCATGCCGCCGCGTGAAGCCTGGAATCATATCAAAAGTCAGGGGCTTATCTCCTACTACATGGGACAACCTTCCAGCGCACCGCTCGGAGCCTCCCGCCAGGTGGTGGCTCAAAACAGACCAAGCACCGCCACCCGCCGTGTCACACAGAACCGTGTTGACACACCGCCGCCAAGCCAATTGACCGGCAACCTGCCTATGGCGCGAAGTGTCCCAGACCTTCCAGGCTATGTTCGCAGCCCCTATACCTCCCCAGGCCGCTTGGTAGATGTGCGCGGCATGACCGCTGGCTCAAAAGTCGTCTGCCCCTACACACAGAAGCCTTTCATCGTCCCATCTGGCATGGGAAATCCTGCTCCACGCATTGTCGCCTCCCAAAACTACTCCACACCCGCACCGCGTCGTCAGTCACCTCAGCGTTCCTCGGTTACGGTCCCGGCTCCAAGTTCCGACGTGGCTGCGATGACGCGCCCAACTCCTGAACCTAAGCTGGAACCCACCCCTGCTCCAGCCCCCCCTCCCTCACAGCCGACCCCCGCATCTGACCTCCCTTACGGTGGTGCCATTCCTGGCCGCGCTGGCTTCGTCAACAGCCCCTATGCAGCTAAGCACCAGCTCGTGGATGTCACCGGCCTGCCCACAGGCATGGAAGTGAAGTGCCCCTACACAGGCAAGCTCTTCCGCGTGCCACCGCAATAGTCTTTATAGTTTCAGTTCGTTGTTATTTGCCCCGCTTTGGCTCACGCTAAAGCGGGGCTTTTTTTTGGGAACCCTTGTCCGGCTGATTACACCCAAAAAATGTCTGCCATTCGATCCTCCTGTTTGCGTAAACTCAGACACTATGCGACTTCTTCCCTTCCTTTGCCTGCTTTGCTTTCCCCTCTTGGCTCCTGGAGCCGGAAAAGAAATCGAAGGCGAGCGCAAAGCCGCCCAGACCGCCTGTCCCACGCCGGAGGAAGCCCGTGCCAAAATGAGCGTGCCGGAAGGCTACGAGGTCCGCTGCTTCGCGCATGAGCCGATGGTGCAGAATCCCGTCGCCATGACCTGGGATCATCGCGGGCGCTTGTGGGTCGTGGAGGCTTATGAGTATCCCGAAGGCTCGAATTTGCCCGCGCCCTTCGGTGGTGAGGCGAAGGACGATCAATACCACCCGCTGCCGAAAACCGGCGACGCCATCCCCCGTGATCGCGTCATCATCCTCGAAGACACCGACAACGACGGTGAAGCCGACAAGCGCACCGTCTTCGTCGAGGGCCTCAATCTCGCCAGCGCCATCATCTGCGGTGACAACGGCATCTACGTCGGCCAGCAGCCGCACCTCATCCACTTCCGCGATGACGATGGCGACGACAAACCTGACGCCTGGCGCGTCGTGCTTACAGGATTCGGTCGCGAGGACACGCACGAGCTCGTCAACAGCTTCACCTGGGGCCCCGACGGCTGGCTTTACATGACCCACGGCGTCTTCACGAACAGCAAAGTCCGCCGCCCCGGCCAGCCAGAGAGCGAAGGCTTCAAGTTTGATGCGGGGATTGGGCGCGCGAGGCCGGTAGGACAGGCTTCCAGCCTGTCACCGAGTGTCTCGGGCATCCTGCCCGAGGATGGGAAACCGGGCAAAATGCCCGGCTCACCCGAGGCAGGCAAAATGCCTGCCCCACAATGGGAATTCGAAGTCTTCGCCGACGGCACCAGCAATCCCTGGGGCTGCGATTACGACGCCGCGGGGAACTTCTTCGTCAGCGCCTGCGTCATCGACCACTTCTTCCACATGGCTCCCGGCGGCATCTACGTCCGCCAAGGCGGTGCGCCCGAGAATCCCTATTCGTATGAGCTGCTTCCCAGCATCGTCAAACATAAGCACTTCCGCGCCGCCTATGCCGGCGTGCAGATTTATCAAGGCGGCCGCTATCCCGCCGACACCCACGGCCACGCCTTCATCGGCAACATCCACGACAACGCCATCCACGAAGAAGTGCTCACGCCCGTCGGTGCCACCTTCAAATGCGAGCCGCGTCGCGACTTCCTCCGCGCCAACGACGGCTGGTTCCGCCCCGTCAGCACCCAGACCGGCCCCGACGGCTTCCTCTGGATCATGGACTGGTGCGACAAGTATCCCTGCTACCAAAACGCCAAGGCCAACCCCGAAGGCGTGGATCGCGAGCGCGGAAGAATCTGGCGAGTCGTGTTCGATGGAAAAGCTGGAGTTGAGGCTTCAGCCGATCCGAAACCGTCCACTCCGCCCACCGCCTCCCCATCGCCTAAAGGCTCCACTCCAACGCGGCCCACGAACGACCTCGACCTCAAAAAACTCGCCACCGCCGACCTCGTGAAAACCCTGGAGCATCCCAACAACTGGATGCGCCGGATGGCGAGGCGGATGCTGGTGGAACAAAAAAAGTTTTCAGCCGACACGCTCGAAGCCTTGCTCAAAAGTGCTTATTTTACGAAGAACCTAGAAGCCTTCTGGGCGCTGGAAAATATCGATCGAAACACCGATCGTTTGCGAGCTGCTGACAGCAGCAACTCAGCGCTTCGCACTTGGTTCGTCAGGGCGATGGGGGAAATAGGCGGAGAGATGACCGGCGTGGACCTTTTCCCACAGCTAGCGAAAGATGCCGAACCGCAAGTGCGCACAGCGTTGGCCCTTGCATTACGCCAGCATTCAGGCGTTAGCCTCACAGCCACTCGCGCCAGAAAGCCCATTGGATTACCACCTCATGGTAAGGAAGCACTGGAAGCCTTGATGAGTGTAAGTAAAGACAGCCAAGCACCACTTCCCTTCCACATTTGGATGGCCCTTGAGCCGACGCTCGGCGAGCGACCAACCTTCGTCATTGAGATGCTGGTGCGCACAGCCCCCACCACCCAGCCTCTATCTCGCGTTCTCTCCCACAAAGCCATGCGCCGCTTGTGCGACACACGCAAAGCGGAGAACCTCGATCTCGCCGTCGAGTTTTGCGATAAGATCGCCGCGCACGACATCCTTCTCGCACATGCGCTCGATGGACTCGTGAAAGGCCAGGAAGGCGGCGTGATCAAGCCGGTGAATGATGTGTCGGCCAGCCTCGCGAAGTGGCGTTCGTCGGCGAATGCGGACGTGCGGAAGCATGCGCAGACACTCGCGGTGCTGTGGGGCGATGAAGTGGCGGTGAAGGAGATGATCGTTGCACTGCACGATGCCTCGAAGCCTGAGAAGGACCGCATCGCGGTGCTGCAATCGCTGCGGAAGGTGAAGACGGACGCCGTGAAGGAAGGGCTGAAGCCGCTGCTGGCTCCGGGCACCTCCACCACGCTCGGTGTGGCAGCGATTCGTGCGGCAGCGGATCTCGGGGGCGATGATTTCGTCCTGCCTTTGATCTCTCAGGCAGCCTCGAAAGACTTTACCCCAACGTTTCAAAAATCAGGCCGTGTATCGCAGGATGGCGTCGCGGAGTGAGGGGATTTCCGGCAGGGTCAGCGTCCATTTGCCTTGTGGGCG
>Ga0247843_1003125_pt1 | contig 27962 bp, 11 predicted proteins | sample LaCruzMarch2017__FD_192420 | JGI IMG/M metagenome (GOLD analysis project Ga0247843, IMG submission 192420) | Freshwater microbial communities from meromictic Lake La Cruz, Castile-La Mancha, Spain - LaCruzMarch2017_8m | ecosystem: Environmental > Aquatic > Freshwater > Lake | place: Spain... | reverse complement strand
GGCCATCGAGGCATCACGCCCGGCGCGGCCAGCGGCTTGCATCAACAAAGCAAACAAGCGCTCGGGGGCGCGAAAGTCAGCCGAGAACAAAGCGCCATCGGGGTTCAGGGCCGCCACGAGGGTGACGCGGCGAAAGTCGTGGCCCTTGGCCACCATTTGCGTGCCGACCAAGACATCGACATCGCCGTCATGCACCTGGGCGAGCTGGCGCACCAACTCGCCCTTCAAGCGGGTCGAGTCGGCATCGATGCGGGCGATGCGCATCGGCGAGCCGTCCGGGCGCTGCATGTCGGCGAGCAGCTCGGCCAGATGCTCTTCCAGACGCTCGGTGCCGTGGCCAAACGAGCCAATGTCTGGGTTACCGCAACCCGGGCAGGCGCGCGGCACGGCTTGCGTCAAGCTGCAATGGTGGCAGCGCAGGGTGCGGTCGGCTTTGTGGAACACCCGAAAAGCGCTGCAATGCGGGCATTCGCTTTTCCAACCGCAGGACGCGCAGTGCAGCACCGGCGCATAGCCTCTGCGGTTCAACAGCAGCAGCACCTGCTCTTGCCGGCCCAAACGTTCACGCATGGCAGCCAACAGGGGTGCCGACACCAGGGTTTGCCGCGGTTGTTTGTTCATGTCCACCCGGCGCAGCGCGGGCAGCATGGCGTCACCCACCCGGCTGGGCATGCGCAGGCGTTGGTAGCGCGGTGTGGGCTCGCCTGCGATCGGGTCGCGGCTGTGGTGCCAACTCTCCAAAGACGGCGTGGCCGAGCCGAGGATGACTTGCGCGCCTTCGCGCTGGCCACGGTAAACCGCCAGGTCGCGGGCGGAGTAACGCGCACCTTCTTGTTGTTTGTAGCTCGGGTCGTGCTCTTCATCGACCACGATCAATTGCAAATGCGGCACCGAGGCCAGCACCGCCATGCGGGTGCCCAACACCAGCCGCGCTTGCCCGGTGTGCGCCGACAGCCAGCTGTTCAAGCGTTGCGCAGGCGTCATGCCACTGTGCATGCTGACGATCGCTGCATTGCCGAGCGCGGAAAAACGCTGGCGCACCCGTTCTTCCAGCTGCGGGGTCAGGTTGATCTCGGGCACCAGCATCAGCACTTGCGCAGCCGGGTCGCGTGCCAAGACCTCGGCGGCGCGGCGCAAATACACCTCGGTTTTGCCACTGCCGGTGCTGCCGTGCAGTACAAACGGGCCACAGTCTTGCGCCAAGCGGGCCAGCACCTGAGCCTGTTCGGGTGTGGGCGTGGGCAGGGGCGGGCAGAGCTCACCTGGGGTATCGGTGGTTTGACCGCGCTTTTTCAGCTTGCGGGCGAGTTGCGCTTGGCTGACCTCGCGCAGCTGAGGTGGCAAGCAGGCCAAGGAGAATTCGCCCAAAGCGCGTTGGTAATAGTGGGCCGCAAAAGCCACCAGGTGCAGCCAATCTGCTGACAGCGGCGCCAGGCAGTCAAGCACCTCGGTCACCGGGCGCAGCACCCGGGACTTGTCGGCCAAGGGCTCGGCGCTGTCAGGGCTGGGTGCGTGCCAAACCAAACCCAAACACTCGCGCTGCCCCAGGGGCACCCGTACCAAGGTGCCTGTGGCCAGGTCTTGGGTGTGCTGGTAGCTCAAGGGCCCGGTCAAGCCGCTGTGAGCCGGGGTGGGGAGCAAAACTGAGATATCTTTCAATCTGTCAAGCCCCTATTTGCGCCGTGAAACTCAGGTAAATCTTCATAAAGAACGCTAAGTGATTGATTGGCAAGGGAGATTGGAGGTCATCCCATATTTCTGTGGATAACTTTGTTGACAGCTTGTCAGACTGGGTCTCAAAGCCCGAATACACAGGGTTTTGGACACAATGCCTGAAAAATCAGCACGGGTTTGTTTTGTTATGAATCAAAGAGTTACAAGCGAACAAAGCGGGCAAAATTATTTTGAAAGATTAATCCCTAAGTTGAGCGTTCACCAAAATTTTGTGCATAACTGCAGATTCCCCTGTACTACAAAAGGTCAAAATTCGGTTTACTCAGTTGGATTGACGCAGTTTTTTCGAGTGGCTGTGCACCGCTTCTACCAGGGCGCTGACATGCTCGGGCGGGGTGAACTGACTGATGCCATGGCCGAGGTTGAAGATTTGGGTCGGACCGCTGGTGTTGGGGTCGGTGTGGGGCCGACCAAAGCTGTCGAGCACGCTACGCACCTGCGCGGCAATCGCCTCCGGTGGGGCAAACAGCACATTCGGGTCGATGTTGCCTTGCAAGGCCTTGCCCGGGCCGCCGACTGCTCCCCCCAGCTGGGCACGGGCTTTGCCCAAATTGACCGTCCAGTCCAGGCCCAGCACCTCGCAGTCGAGCTCGGCCATCTCGGTCAGCCACAGCCCGCCGCCCTTGGTGAACACGATGCGCGGGATGACTGCCCCGTCTTGGCTGCGCTTGAGTTGGGCCAGCACCCGGCGGGTATAAGCCAGGCTGAATGCTTGGAAAGCGCCGTCGGCCAGCACCCCGCCCCAACTGTCAAACACCATCACGGCCTGCGCACCGGCCTCGATTTGCATGTTGAGGTAGAGCGCCACCGCGTCAGCGTTGATCGCCAAGATGCGGTGCATCAGGTCGGGGCGGGAATACATCAGGCTTTTGACCAAACGGTAGTCGTCCGAGCCGCCACCTTCGACCATGTAACAGGCCAGGGTCCAGGGGCTGCCAGAGAAACCAATCAGCGGCACGCGGCCGTTCAGGGCTTGGCGGATCGAGCTGACCGCATCGAACACGTATTGCAGCTTGTGCATGTCGGGCACGGCCAGCGCATTCACGGCGGCTTCGTCGCGCACGACCTTCTCAAACTTGGGGCCTTCGCCTTGGGCAAACGACAGGCCCAGACCCATGGCGTCGGGCACGGTCAGGATGTCGGAGAACAAAATCGCCGCATCCAGCGGATAGCGCTCGAGCGGCTGCAAGGTGACCTCGGTGGCGTAGTTCACATTGGTGGCCAGACCCATGAAACTCCCCGCCTTGGCGCGGGTGGCGCAGTACTCGGGCAGGTAACGACCGGCTTGGCGCATCAGCCAAACCGGGGTGTGGTCGGTGGCCTGACGCAGGCAGGCTTTGAGGAAGCTGTCGTTGAGTAAAGGTGTCGTCATGCCGCTATTGTGGCAGGGCAAACAGGGGGTTTGGCTTGGGTGTTTACCTGAGCCAGAATCACAAATGGTCCAAGGCCGCGAGCACGACCGTGGGGCTGAGCAACTCCGACAGCAACTGGGGGTCTTTGCCCGGGGCGTAAAGCACATACACCGGCACACCGCTTCTGCCCAGGGCCGCCAGGGCTTGGCTGATCGCGGGGTCTTGGCGGGTCCAATCGGCGCGCAGCAACAGCACTTTTTTCGCGGCAAAGGCTTGCAACACCTGTGGGTCACGCAGGGTGGTTTGTTTGTTGACCTGGCAGGTCACGCACCAGGCGGCGGTGAAGTCGATGAACACCGGTTGGCCGTTTTGCAGAGCTTGTTCCACTTTGGCAGCTGACCAGGCTTGCCAAGTTGCGCTCTGCTCAGCGGAGGCGTTGGCGCTTGCAGGGGTGTCGACCCGCGTCAATACCGGCCCCCAGGCCCACAACAACCAGGCCAGGGCCAGTGCAAACAGGCTGGTGGTCCACACACGGGCACGGCTCTCCAGCCCCCAAGCCCAGACCAAACCGGCGAACAACACCAAGGCGGCGAGCATCAGCGCGCTGGCATCGATGCTGGTTTGTTGACCCAAGACCCAGAGCAACCAGACCACGGTGGCCAGCATCGGAAAGCCCAAGGCTTGGCGTAGCACCACCATCCAGGCGCCCGGGCGAGGCAAGGCCTCGGCCAGGGCTGGCCACCAGCAGGCCAGCATGAAAGGCAGTGCCAAACCCGCGCCTAAGCTGATGAAAATCAACAAGCCTTGCCAAGCAGGCAAGGTGAAGGCCAAGCCCACAGAGGCCCCCATGAAAGGCGCGGTGCAAGGCGCGGCCACCACCACCGCCAACACGCCTGAGAGCAGCGCATCAGCCAAGGGATGGCGCGCCAGCTGGGCCGCCAAACCGCTGGCCCAAGCGCCGCGCAGATGCGCCACGCCAAACAAATTCAGGGCGATCAAGGTGAACAACACCGCCAAACCAATCACCACCGTGGGCGACTGCAACTGAAAGCCCCAGCCGAGTTGTTGACCCGCTGCGCGCATGCCCATGACCAGCAGCGCCAAACCCAGCATGCTGAGCAACACACCCGCGGTGTAGGCCAGGCCAATGCCGCGGCGCATGGTGGGCGTGACCGAAGGCTGGCTCAAGGACAAAAGCTTTATCGCCAACACGGGCAACACGCAGGGCATGAGATTGAGCAACAAGCCGCCGAGCAACGCGCCCACGACCGCCCCTACAAAAGCCAGGGGGCTGGCGGCGGACACGTTGTCAGCCAAGCTGGGGCTGGCAGATGCCACCGGTTGACTGGCTTGCACCGTGGCCCAGTCACCTGCGATCGTCAGGGCCACTTGCCAAGCCTGCCCGCTGGTTTCTTCGACCAGCAGCAAGCCGAGTTCGCGCGGTTCGCTGTGGCGAAACGCATGCCAAGGGGCGTTCATCTGCCAGGTGTCGCCCTGCCACTCGCCCAGGACAATCTCCGGGCGCAGACCCAAGCCGCTGGCCAACACCTCGGGTGTTTGGGCATAGGCTTTCAGGGCACGGCCTTGCACCGCAGCGGGCAGGCCTGCGACGCGCACCTGTAAGGCCGTGGGCATGAGCGTGGCGGTTTGGGCAGGCAAGCTTTGGGGCTGTTGCGCCAGCAAAGCGTCAAACAGCCCCGCGTGTGCCGCGGTGCTGCTGCGCGTGGGTAGCTGCAAGACGAATTGGCCGCTTTGCGGAATGCATTCCTCTTTGCAAACCAGCCACTCGGCGTGCAACCGCAATTCAAGCTCAGACGCGTTGGCCACCGACGGCATGACCTGGACCGAAGAGCCCAACAACACCTGCCCCTCAAAGCCGTGGTTGACCATGTTGGCCACGGGAATCATGCCCGGGCGCGGCCAGACCGTGGGACCAGCCTCCAAGCCTTGGGCAAGCTGCCATTGAAGTTGTGTGGCCAAACCGCTGTCGCCTGGGTTGAGCCAATAGGTGTGCCAGCCGGGCTGGTGCTGCAGCAGCAAGCCCAGCATCAAGGGCTGACCGGCTTGCACGCCTTGTGGCGCGTGGGCCACCAACTCGGCACGCACTTGCGGCGTGGTGACCACGGCCGAGGGCAGGCCTTGCGCCCACAGGGGGGCCATGCCCAGGCCCAGCGAGCACAAACTGAGTTGAACAAAGCGGGTGAAGCGGTGGCGGAGGGCTGACATGCGGTCCATGTTACCCAAGCGCTTAAGATGATGTGCATGAAGGTTTTTCCACGCCACTGGGCCGATTGCAACACCACCGATTTCGCCGAACTCGACGCGTCCAGCGCGGTCGCGGTCTTGCCTTTGGGCGCGACCGAGCAACACGGCCCGCACCTGCCCCTGTCGGTCGACACCGATTTGGTCAACGCCATGGTCGAGGCTGCTTTGTTGCATTTGCAACCCTCCGACCAGGTGCTGGTCTTGCCAACCCAAAGCGTGGGCCTGAGCAGCGAGCACATGGCGTATGACGGCACCCTCAGTCACTCGCCCTCGGCGGTGATCGAGCAGTGGTGCAGCCTGGGTGAGTCGGTGGCGCGCGTGGGCGTGAAAAAACTGCTGCTGTTCAACGCGCACGGCGGCCATGTCGGTTTGATGGACCTGGCAGCGCGTGAGTTGCGCGGTCACGCGGGATTGACCGTGTTCAGCAGCAACTGGTACCAACTGCCTTTGGGCGAAGCGATGACAGCGTTTGACGCGCACGAGCAGCGCTTTGGGGTGCATGGCGGCGACATGGAAACCTCGTTGATGTTGGCCATCGCGCCACACAAGGTGCGCATGACCGAGGCGCAAGCTTTTGGCTCAGCCGCTGAGCAACGCGCCCAGGCCTTCGAGTTGTTGGGTGACGGCAAAAGCGCCAAACTCGGCTGGCACATGCAAGACTACAACCCGCATGGCGCGGCGGGCAACGCCGCCGCGGCCACTGCCGACAAAGGTCAAGCCGTGTTGCATGCGGTGGGCGTGCAACTGGCCAAACTGATCCAAGAAATCGCCCGCTTCGAGCCGCTCATTTAGGTGAAGGTCACCCAGTCGCGGTAAGCCGCGGCGTCCAGGTGGTTGATCGTGTTGAAGCTCACCAGCGAATGGCGCTTGGGGTTGAACACCAATTCACTGACCGCGGTGTTGCGAATCCGCATGTTCATCTCGACCATGCTCTCGGGCGGCGCCCCCAGCAGGGTGCCCACCGCGGTTGAAATCGGCCCGCCGCTGGAGACCATCAACACCTCACCGCTGTGCTGCGCCCGCACATGCGCCATCGCGTCTTGGATGCCTTGCACAAAGTCGCTGAACGACGGCATGCCCTGTGGTTGCACTTGCCCATGCATCCATGCATGCAGGCCTTTGCGCAGCAAACCGAAATGGTGCTTGTAGCGCTCTGGCGTGTCGGGTTTGTCCAGTGGTTCAGGGTGGATGGTGTGGATCACCGCATGGCTGTCGTACTCATTCAAGCCCGGCCAGACCGAAGGTGACACCTCGGGCGCACCCAAGCCTTGGTGAATGCCTTCCCAGGTTTGCCGATGCCGCTTCAAGCTGCCGATCAACACCGCCTCGAACTGCAAGCCGCGCTCGCGGAAATACGCGCCCAAGCGCTGGCTTTGCTGCTGGCCCAGGGGCGAGAGTTGGTCGTAGTCGTCGGCACCAAACGAGGCCTGGCCATGGCGCACTAAATACAGGGTTCCCATGCCGCCATTGTCGCCAGTGCAGGCGCGCACAACGGTCACCCAGGTGATTCCGGGCCTGTGGTTAATAAACAACCTCAAAAAGCCTGAATAACCTCGCTTGCGGCAAAGAATTGCCGCTCGATTTACCTATGAATATGTGATCAACCTATTTTTATCGGGATTGATTTCTAACAAATCTAAATAGGCTACTAAAAACAACAAATTCCAAGATATTCATAACCCTAATTGTGAGAATTGTCATGAACAAATTTCATCGCCGCCCAAGCCTGGTTTCTTCGCTACCCATCCGCTGCGCGCCCTGGTTGCTCGGCGTTGCGCTTGTCGTTTGGCAGCCACTGTTGCATGCCCAAAGCAATCCCACCAGTGCAGGGGCAAACAGCGCAACCCCTGGTGCTGCAGTCAAAGCCGAGCTCACCCAGATGCTGGTGGTCTTGGAAAAAGGCAAAGAAGTGCTCAAACCCGCCAAAAAAGTGAAGCCTGGCGATCTGATTGAGTACCGCGTGGTCTACACCAACCAAAGTCGCCGGGCTGTCAATGATGTGCAAGCGCAAATGCCTTTGCCGATCGGCTTGGCCTACCAGGCAAATTCAGCAAAGCCTTCAGCCAATGCGCACATGGCGGCTGCTGGCGGCGAGTTCGCCCGCGAGCCCTTGATGCGTGACAGTGGTGACGGAAAAAAAGAACCGGTGCCTTATGCCCAATACCGCCAGCTTCGCTGGAACTTGGGCCAGCTTGCCGCGGGCACCCAGCTCGAAGTGTCTGCGCGTGCCCGCGTGGTCACCAGCACCCTGGACAACACCACGGTCAGTCAAAACCCCGCTGCCAGCGTGCAGCGCTAAGTCTTCCCTTTAATCCTCTGGAGTTCTTCCATGAACATCAACATTCCCCGTCAAGGTGGCGTGAGCTGGACCAGCTTCTTCCAAAAAACCGTCCTTTGCCTTGGAATGGCATGGGGGGCCAGCACCGTCGCGCATGCTGCCGCGCCTCCAGCGGGTGCGAGCATCACCAACCAAGCCTCCGCATCCTACAAAGACAGCTCTGGTCTATTGCAAAAAACCACCTCCAACGCGGTGGTCACCACGGTCAGTCAAGTGGGGGCATTCACCTTGTTGCAGTCCAGCAATGCCAAGCGCGGTGCGCCGGGTGTGACCGTGTTCATGCCGTATGTGTTGACCAACACCGGCAATGGCGCGGATGACTTCACCCTCAATGCCTCAGAAACCAACGCCGCCCCGGACTTCTCGAAAATCGAGCTCTATCTGGACAATGGCGAAGGGCAGCCAGCCAGTGCGACCCCACTGTGCAGTGCCACCACCCCAGGCACAGTTTGCAGCCACACCACCAAGCTCGAAGCTGGGGTGTCGCTGAAGTTTGTGGCGGCCTACACCATCCCCGGCAGCGCCACGGCAGCTTGGCAAAGCAACACCGGCACTGTCACGGTCACGCCTGCAAGCGGCACCAATTGGTACAGCACCTACTCACCCAACAGCGAAAGCCGCACCGACACCGTGACATTTGACGCGGGCGTGGTGTTTGATGTGAGCGTTTCCATCAAAGCGCCACAAATCGCACCGGTGAGTGGCACTTGGCCGGTCGCCACCAGCGGACCGGGTAGCACCTACACCACCTACACGATCACCTATGTCAACAAAGGCGCTCAAAGTGGGCATTTGTTCATCCATGATGAATTGCCCGCAGGCCTGACATACCAGACCGGCCAGTCGGTGCACAGTTGTGCAGGTGCCACCGCCTTGAGCGAAGCAGCCGGCGGTGACACCGCAGTTTGTAGCAGTTTGCCCAACATCGAGTTCGAGTACGACAGCACCAGCAAGATCATCAAGGCAGTGATCCCGGGTATCCAAGCCGGTGGCATGGGCACTTTGAGTTTCAAGGTGCAAGTTGGCAGCACCGCCGCCATTGGCACCAGCCAGACCACCAACAAGGTGAAATTCACGGCGCAAGGCTGCTCGGCCAACTCGATCTCACTATGCAATTCCAGCACCTTGACCGAATCTAACTCTGCCGAGTTCACGGTGACCGCGACACGCTCGGTCAGCCTCAACACGGTCGACACCACGCCAGGCACCCCAGCGAGCTCAACTGACGGTTTCACCAGCCAAAGTATTGTCGCCGGCAGCTATGTGCAGCAGCCACACCGGGTGAGCAACACCGGCAATGGTGAGGACGCGTTCAATCTGACGGTGGCGCAGGGTACGTTTCCGGCCAACACGGTGTTTGCCTGGTTCCATGCCGATGGTGCCACCCCGCTGCTCGACACCAACAGTGACGGTGTGGTTGACACCGGTTTGATGGCCGCTGGCGCCAACAAAGATGTGGTGCTGCAAATCACCGTCCCGCCCAGCACGACAGTCAGCACCACAGCCAACTTGCAAGCCACCGCCTTGGCCACGTCGGTCAGCAGCAGTGCGGTCAAAGACGCCTCATTCGCCAATGTCACCCGGGTCATGGGTGGTTTTGTGGACTTGACCAGCACCGCTGCGGGAACGGCCACAGCGGGCGACATTGGGCCGGGACCTGGCAGCACGCCTGCCTTGACCACCACCGCGGTGGCTGCCGGCAGCGGGGTGCACCAACTCGCCTTGTACATCCGCAACAACGACTCGAGCAACAACACCTTCAGTTTGGCCAGCAGCAGCCAAAACAGTTTCCCTGGCAACTTACCAGCGGGCTGGAGCGTGGTGTTCAGCAGCACGGCTTGCAGCTCCACCACGGCGATCACCCAAATCGCTGTCACGGCTGGACAGCAAGCCACGGTGTATGCCTGTGTCAACTCGCCCCCCAACTCACCGACCGTGGTGCAACCCATCTTCTTCAAAGTTACCAGCACGCAAAACACCTCGACCGGGGCTACCGCCAGCGATGTCTTGTATGAAGCCGTGTCTGTTGTCTCGGGCGGGGCCTACCGCATGACTTTGCAAGCCAGCAGCACTGGCAGTGCCTTGAAAGGGGCCAGCACCGACTATGCCCATAACCTCACCAACTCGGGCACAGCCAGCTGTGGCGCGGGCAACAACGGCACCAATTACTTGAAAGTCACCGCTGTCTTGCCCCAAGCCAATTTGACGGCTGGTTGGACCAGCACGATTTACTTGGATGCAGACAACAGCTCGACTTTGACCGCCGGTGACACTCCAATCACCGATGGCATCCTCAAAACCGGTGGTTTGGCCCCGGGTGCGAGCGTGCGGTTCTTGGTGCGTGTTTACGCGCCCGGCGGCGCCAATATCGGTGACACCGCGACCGCCACTGTCACCGTTGGCGATGTCGATAGCGGTGGTAACAATACACAAGATGCTCCGCTGGGTTGCGGCAGCCAAAGCATCACCGACACCACCACCGTGGTGGTCGGCGCGTTGAGTGTGCTGAAAAAGCAGGCCCTGGGCGCCAGCACCTGCCAGGCCAGCTTTCCCGGCACCGGTTGGACCACGTCCAACTTGAAGGCTGCGCCGGGCGATTGCATTTACTACGAGGTGGTGGCCAGCAACAACGGCGCATCGCCATTGACCAATGTCTCGATCGCGGATGCGGCTGCCAACTACACCAGTTTGTCCACTACCCCAGTAGTCAGCTGCGTGGCGGTCGGCATGAGTGGTAATGCGGTCAGCGCCAGCACCAGTGGCGTGACCGTCAGCTGTGGCAGCTCTGCCAATGCGATCAGTCCGGGCGGTACCTTGACCCTTCGGTATGCGGTGCAGGTTCAAAATTAAGGGACTGGCATGCGCTGCTGGGGAGTCCTGCTCGGACTGTCATTGATACTTGGTCAAGCTGGCGCCGCCCTGGCGCCGGCGGGTACCAACCTGCAGGTGCAGGCGGCGGCCACCTACACCACCCCGGGCGCTTCTGTCATCGAGACCGTGCGCAGCAACATCTTGGTGTTGCAAATCGCAGCCGTCGAGGACTTTTCCTTGCAAGGCGACAGTTGGCTTGCCCGCTCGCCTGGCAGCCAGGTCAGCATTCCCTACCGCTTGAGCAATCTGGGCAATACGCTGTTGGAGCTGGGCCATGTGGTGGTCAACAGCAACACCTGTGTAGGCAATAACGACAGCCATGACCTGGCCAATATGCGGGTGGTGGTTGACAGCAATGGCAACGGAATGGCCGATGCCGGTGAGCTTGGCAACAACGACCGGGTCAGCCTGACACCGGGCATGAGTGCCTCGGTGTTGGTGGTCGGTGATTTGCCACTTGGCCCCGGGAGCGGTGCCTGCATTCAGCTCAAAGCAGTCAGCGCCAACCAAAACCGTCTCGTCAACAGCTTTGTCAGCATGGCAGACAACCCGGTGGTGGTGCTTGACAAACAAGTCAGTGCGCTGGCCCCCTTGAAACCTGGTGGCTCGGACGTGGCCGCGTTCACCATCACGGCGCGCAACACCGGCAGCCGCGATGCCTTGTCCAGCACCACGGCTGCAGGCGGGCAAAGCATCACGATTGATGGCGGACAAGCCAGCGTGCTGCTGCTGCGCGATGAGATACCAGCGGGAGCGATGTTTCGCATGGGCAGTTTGAGCGCATCTCACGCCGGGGCGTTCTTGCTATTTCGCAAAGCGGGTGACCCCGCCTTTGCCTACCGGAGACAAGACCCTGGCGGGGCCACCACCGAGGTGGCTGTGGCGATAGCGGGCAACCTGGTGTCAGGACAAAGCATGGCCATGCGCTTTGAGTTGTCCGCCTTGGCCAGTGCCAGCACTGCCTTGACCAACGTGGCCGAGTTGCAACACGGTGGGGTCAGCGGGCCCAACAGCATGGTCGCGGTTCACTCCAACGCCGCGGTGGTGGCGGTGGCCGGTCAACGCCTGGGGGTGGCCCATTGGGTGATGGGCAGCAAGGTCAACACCGTGGTGCAAACCAACCCGCAAAACAACACTTCCAAATCGGTGCCTGACAACACAGTCACCTTCAAACTGGGCGTGCGGGTGCGCAACGAAGGCGATGTCGACCTCTACAACCTGCAATTGTTCAATCCCTTGGCCGGGGCTGCGGTATTGGGCAACTACACCACCAACCCGGTGCCCGGGACAGGTCAATACACCGTGGTCGCTGGCAGTTTGAAATTGCAAGACAAGCTCAACTCGGCCACCGTGGTACCTATCAACCAGGGTTTCACCGGCAACGGTCAGCAAACCATTTTGCTCAGCGGCGGCGCCAACGGCAGCCTGCTGCCCAGGCAGGGCGAGTTCACGCTCATTTACGAGGTACGGGTCAACACCAGCGGGCGCAACGGAGCCAGCGTCCTCAGCCAAGTCAGCAGCCAAGGATCGATCTACAGCCAGGGTGTGTTGGCCGATGCCAGCGATTTGTCGACCAATGGCACGCACCCCGATCCCGATGGCGACTTCAACCCGAACAACAACAGCACGCCAACGCCACTGACCCTGACCGATGTTGATGCTTTACAGCGACTCGCAGCCGGTTTGGCGATTGAAAAAAAGGTCGACAAACCCGTGCGCTTGGCCAGCGGCGAATACGACATCACCTACACCGTCACGGTGGTCAACACCAGCGATGTGCAAGTGCCCAATGTGCGGGTGGTGGACAACCTGGCGTGTAACCTCAACCCCAACGATCCGGTGACCAACATCACCAAGTGGCAACTGGTCAAGCCACCTGTGGCCAGAAACGGTGTCTTACCCGTCTCAGCCAGTTACACCGGGGACGCCACCTGTGACAGTGCCTCACAAGCCGGCAGTGACCCCAGCCAGGCGCCGATCGATCCACGGGTGATCCTCAACGACAGCAGCAAGACCCTGGCCCCAGGTGCGATCGAGGTTTACACCTTCACGGTGCGCGTGACCCAAACCACCCCTGGCTGGGCCACCCAGGTACCCAACAAAGCCTGGTTGGTGGCGCTGCAAGACAATCAGTTGGTCGACCCCAATGTCTTGGTCACCAGCTCGAGCGTGTCGAGCTTGTTGGTTGATCCCCAAGGCCATGTGTACGACAGCCTGACCCGTCAACCGATCAAAGGAGCGTTGTTGACGCTTCGCAGAACCCGGTGTGACAGCATTGCCCTCACCCCAATCATTGCCGATGAGTTGTTAGACAGTGGCAATTTCACCTTCAACCCCGATGGTTCGGTCAGCATGCTCACTGGAGGAGATGGTCAGTACCAGTTCTTCTGGAAGGTCCCGCCCAAGGCCGATATTTGCGAATACAAGCTGAGCGTGACACCCCCGTCCACGCACACCGCCAGCCAAAACATCCCCGCCCAGTCTGGGGTGTATGCCGGCTGTGGTTTTGTCGTGCCACAGATGGAAATTCCCTCGGGCAGTCAACCTACCACCTGGTACCAGAACATCCGCAGTGGCTATAAAGCCGGTGCTTCACCGGCGGTTTGTCCGGTGATGCACAACCATATTCCGCTGGACCCGGCCAGCCAGGGCAGCTCGTTGTTGCTGCGCAAACAAGCCAGCAAAACCCAGGTTGAAATGGGTGACATGGTGGACTATGCGTTGGTCTTGTCCAACCGTACCGGTGCAGCCATCAGCGACATCGTGATGGACGATGTGTTACCCGCCGGGTTCACCTATGTCTCGGCAACCGCCAGTGTTGCCGGGGTGGCCATGCCTGAGCCGGCGCAGCAATTTGACAAGACCAGTCGCCGCCGCAGCCTGAGCTTTAGCCTGGGGGCCACCAGCTTGGCAGACAAGGCCGAGCTAACTTTGCGTTACCGGGTGCGTGTCGGGGTGGGTGTTATGAACGATGCAGACGCGATCAACACCGCAGCAGCCTCCGCATTGTCCGCTTCGGCCGCCTTGCGTTTGCGCTCTAACACCGCCCAAGCCAAGTTGCGGGTCAGTGGCGGTGTTTTCAGCGACCAGGGTTTTGCCATTGGCAAGGTGTTTGCCGATTGCAACCGCAACGGCTTGCAAGACAGTGAACGTGAATGGGGTATACCCAATGTGCGTTTGTACCTGGAGAACGGGGTCAGCGTGATCACCGATGCATCGGGTCGTTGGAGCCTCTACGGCCTCAAGCCTGTCACCCATGTTGTGCGGGTGGACCTGAGTACCTTGCCCAATGGCAGCGCGCTCGCGCTTTTGAGCAACCGCCAATCGGGACAAGCCCACAGCCGATTTCTGGACATCAAAAAGGGTGAGCTGGTGCGTGCTGACTTTGCGCTCAAAGGCTGCGATGCACCCGGTTTGAAAGCCGAGGTCGAACGCCGTCAAACCGCCCAAGCCAAAAGCCTGGATGACCAATTGCAGGCCCTGGCCAGTGCCCGCTTGCCCCTCGAACAGCGGGTGCAGGGCATGCCTGACACCCGTGGCCTGCCCGCCAGCGGTCTCACCGGCTCACCCTCAGGTAGCGCAGGGATGGAGGCACCAAGCCAGTCTTTGCTGCGCTTGTCACCCAAGCTGATGCAGGGCATGGCACCCGAGGGAACTGTCAGTCAGCCCAGCGATGCTGGCAAGGCCCGGGTGGACACGCCTGAAGACCTCACGCTGTTGAACACCAGCCGTTTGAATGATCCCTTGCTCAACCGCTTGGCCAGGTTCAGCAGCGAGCCCATGGAGCAACTGATCGAGAACCTGCCTGCGCGATTGGCCTTTTTGGAGCTGCAAGATGGCGACGCGGTGACCAGCGAACAAATCAATGTGCGGGTCAGCGCCCCGCCCCAGTCGCGACCCAAGCTGGTGCTCAATGGCAACCCGGTGCCAGACAACCGGGTGGGCAAAAAAGCCATCGTGCCCAGCACAGGTTTGATCGCTCATGAGTACATCGGGGTGCGCTTGAAGCCCGGTATCAACGAGTTGGAATTGCAAGCCATGGACGAATTTGGCAATGCGCGCCAACGACTGAAGATCAAGGTCAAAGCACCGGGTGCCTTGACCCGCATACGCCTGACGCCGCAAGGGCGCTTGCAGGCCGATCCGATGCGTGCAGCCAGCATCCAATTGCAGCTCACCGACAGCGCGGGCATTCCAATCGTTGCCCGCACTGCCCTCACACTGCATGCCCAAGGCGCGCGTTGGCTCAACAACGACCTCCAGGCAGATGAGCCGGGGTTGCAGATCATGGTTGAAGGCGGTGAGACCTCCTTGCTGATGGAGCCTCCGGCGCAAGCGCAAACCGTGGCGGTCCGCATCCAGGCAGCCAGTCTCAGTCACAGCGAAAACCTGAACTTCTTGCCCGCGCTGATGCCCCTGCAAGGCGTGGGTGTGGTCGAGGGGGTGCTGGACCTGAGCCGTCGTGGCAGCATCCTGTTGAACCAACCCAGTGCAGGCAATGCCTTTGAGCAAACCCTGGGCAGCCTGTCGAGTAACAACGGCAGTCAAAAGGGCAGCGGCCGCACAGCCTTCTTCTTCAAGGGCACGATCCTGGGCGACTACCTGCTCACCGCCGCCTTCGACTCCGACAAGTCCACCCAAGAGCAACTGTTTCGCGATGTTCGCCCAGACGAGTTCTACCCGGTTTACGGCGATGGCTCCCTGCGCGGTTTTGACGCACAGAGCATGGGCCGCTTGTATGTCCGCATCGACAAAGAGCGCAGCTTCTTGTTGCTGGGCGACTTCAACACCGCCAGCAGCACCGAGGTGCGACAACTCAGTCAATACAGCCGGACCTTGAGTGGCTTGCAGCATCGTTACGAGGACGAGAGCCTGCGGCTGAGCTCCTTTGTGGCCGACACCACCGCCACCCAGCAAGTCCAAGAGTTGCCGGCCAACGGTTTGTCGTTCTACAACCTCAGCAATGTGCTGGGCGATATTCGCGCGGGCAGCGAAAAAGTCGAATTCATCGTGCGTGACCGCAGCCAGCCGGACCTGGTGCTGGTGCGCCGCACCCTGACCCGCATGACCGACTATGTGTTTGAGCCGCTCACCCGCAGCCTGCAACTGGTGCAGCCCTTACCGACCCTGGACGCCAACCTCAACCCCCAATCCGTGCGGGTCACTTATGAGCTCGAGGCCGGTGGCACCAGCTACAAAGTCGCCGGGGTGGATCTGCAAGTCAAGGTGGCCAACAGCATCCAGCTCGGCGGCGTGGCCGTGAGTGACCGCAACCCCCTCAACCAACGCGATCTGCAAGGCATCACCTCGCTGGTGCGTTTGGGCAACAACACCGCCTTGAGCGCCGAGGTGGTGCAGTCGCGCAGCGATGACAAAGGCAGCGGTGGCGCCGCGCGGGTGACCCTGCGACACGACAGCGGCGAGCTCAAGGCGCAATCCCAATGGATGCAAACCGACCAAGCCTTTGACAACCTCAGCGCTGCCAGCGGCAGCGGGCGCACCGAGGTCAGTGCCTTTGCCGAATACGCCTTGAATACCAACAACCGGCTGCGCGCCGACAGCTTCGCCTCGCGTGACAACACCGCGCTCGATCCTGCCAGTGCCGAACGCAGCAGCTCTGGCATTGCCTTGCAGCACCAGTTCAACCCCTCTATCAGTGCTGAGGCTGGACTGCGTCACGGCAACGGCCCGGCCAATAACCTCAACGGCTTTGCCTACAGCCAAGTCGGCAACACCAACCCAGTCAGCAGCCTGAGCCCGGCCAGCAACCCGGTCGTCCTCACGGGCCAAGCACCCACCGTCAGCACCAGTGCCCGCGCCCGGCTGAGCCTGAAGCCAAGCCACTGGCCGCGCTTGCAAGCCTTTGTGGAGGCCGAGCAGGACCTCGACAGCCCAGAGCGCAATGCCTTGACCATGGGCGGCAGTTTTGGCTTGACCAACAAGACGCGTCTGTATGCACAAAGCGCCTTGCTCAACCACATGGACACTTTTGCCAGCATCCATGGCCAGCAACTGAGTCAGTTCAGCATGCTGGGCATCGAGAGTGCTTACATGGAGGGCGGGCGACTCTACAACGAGTACCGATCACCGAAAACCGGCTGGGCGCAAAACGCCACCGGCCTGCGCAACACCTTCAAGCTCAGCGAGCAATGGCGCATGAACGCCAGCCTTGAACACATTGAAAGCCTGAGCAACAACGGCGCCAGCTCCGCCACCCCCAGCACCGCCACGGCCAGCAGCTTGGGGCTTGACTGGGGCAATGGCCCCTGGCGCATGAGCAGTGCCTTGGAAAACCGCAACGCCACCACCAACCATGCCAGCTTGGCGAGTCTGGCCGTGGCCAAGCGCATCGACAAAGACATGACCTTGCTCGCCCGCAGCATGCGCACCAGCAACCAAGACCTGACCAACAGCGCCCACACCAAACAACTGCGTCAGCAAGTGGGCATGGCGTACCGGCCCGCACGGGCCGACCGCTGGAACATCTTGTCGCGCTATGAATACCGCTCACAAGACATCCACCAAGGCAGCGGTGACAGCCAGGACCCATTTCGCGCCAACATGGCCCACCAGAGCCTGGGCTTGTCAACCACCCACATCGTGAGCACCCATGCCAATTGGCAGATCAACCGCGGGCAGCAACTCAGCTTGCACCACGCCGCCAAAACCACGCGCTTGCAAGACGCAGCCTCACCCAGCACCTACTGGGCGCAAATGCTGCACACCCGATACACGGTTGACCTCAACAACGACTGGGATTTGGGCCTGCAGTTTGGACAACTTTGGGGCAAAGACGGGGTGCGTCAATCGACCGTGGGTTTGGAGACCGGCTACCAGGTGGTGCCCAGCTTGTGGGTATCGGCAGGGCACAACATCTTGGGTTTGCAAGATGCCGACCTGGCCGGGCAAAACTACACCAGCCGCGGCAGCTACATGCGTTTGCGTTGGAAATTCGACGAAGCAGCATTACAGTTTGGCAAGGTTGCCGAGGACCCGCCCTCGCCGTTGTTGAAGTCGGTGCCGGGCGCTGCATCCAGCCCACTGCTGGTGACCCAGGCGCCAACACCGGTGCCCATGCCCTTGCCCCAGGTCATGGTGTCGGCCAAGCCCGAGGCCGACCCCTATGCCAGTGCCAAGGCCGATGTGTCCGAGCGGGTCATGATGTGGGCGCTGGCGCAGTCAGCGAAAAACCTGGCGCAGTACGCATCGTTTTACGCGCCATTGGCAGGCAACAGCAAGGCTCAGCAGCGTGCCATGCAAGCCCAGCGCAACCGAATGCGCAAAAGCGTGGCGGTCGATGTGCAGATCGATGACCTGGCGCTCATGCCGCAGACCGATGGCAGCGTGGTTAGCCGTTTCAAGCAACGCGCCCAAAGCAAAGCTCGCCGCACCGCGGTGGTCAAACAACTGCGCTGGCGCAAATTTGACGCGGGTTGGTTGATCACCCATGAAAGCAATGGATAACGACATGCAACCGACCCATCCTTTTTGGCGAAACCTCAGGCGTGTCGGGGTTGGCTTGGCCTGTGGCTTGTGGCTTCTCAACGGATCGGCTGCGGAAAGCAATGCCGAGTGTGGGTATGTGGCTGACCCATCTGGCAATAACGTGGCTCAGCAGATCAATGCCTTTACATCCAACATCACTTTTGCCCCAACCGTCACGGCCGGTCAGGTTGTGCGAGAACAAAATTTGGAATTTGTTTTCAGGGACTGCTTGATCCCAGACAGGGGCGGCGGTAGTAATGGGCAAATGTTGGTTTTCCATGACTACCAAGCGCTGCCTGGCGAACAGTATTACTGGGCGGCGCCGGGTGTGAACAACGGCATCCTTGCATTCGATGGACACGCGGTGTACTACCCTTGGTTTGCACATGCAAACCCACCCGTTCCGGCACCTGCCATGTCCACCGGTTTGGATCTGTATGCCACGCGTGTTGGCCGACCGGTCACCACCAACTGCCGGATTGGCAGCACCACCGGTACCCAGGTCACGCCCGTCAGTCGCGCCGGTGGCACCGGGGATGATGGTTCACTGGGCACCTTCTTCAGATGGTCTGAAACATCGAACAACCAAACCCGCGCATATTGCGACATCACCGTCACCATCCAATACCAGTTACGTCGAAATAACCGTGCGGTTGAAACCAGCAGCTTCCCAACCCCTTACATCAACTGGTTGCCCATCGGACACCGGGATGAAAATGGCAACATGGTTTACCCGGGCACCGGGATCATGGAAGGCTTTGTCACTGGTTTGGTGGACGGTCAAGTAGCCATGGTGGCTGACACCACAGCCCCTCAGGCGGTTGACCTTGACGGGGGTGTCAACGGCACCCAAAGCGCGGAAACGCAGCGCTATGTGTTGACCAGCAGCGCAGGTACCAACCTGCAGTTGTTGCCCAACATTGCCTTGAGCACCGACAGCGACATTGCCAGCATCACGGTGGCGGTGGCTGGAGCGGGCTTGGACACGGCCAAAGACAAACTGGTGTTTGGCAGCGCGACCATCAACCTCAACACGACAGCGCAATCTGGCAGCAACCAGACGATCGCTGGCATCACGGGTGTGAACTGGAGCTACAGCACGGGTAAGTTGCTCACGGTCACCCAAAACGCTGGCGGTGCGTTCACCGCAGCGCAGGTGCAAACGCTGGAGAAAGCACTGAATTTCAAAACAGCCTCGTCGATCGGCGGCAACCGCACGTTCACCGTCAGCCATGTGGATGGCGCGACCAATGCGAGCAGCTCGGCGACTGAAACCATCTCGGTGCACACCCCAACCTCGTCGATTGATTTGGGCAGCTACGGCAAGCTGATTCATCCCAAAGTGATCGCCTCGGGCGTCAATGCGGGTGTGTATTATTTTTGGGATCGCAATGGCAATAACACCGCGGGTGCTGGTGACAGCCAGAGCCACAATGCCTTGGATGCCTTGTTCACCCAAAACGCCTCGGGGGTGGTCACAGCCACGGGCAAAGGCACCACCAATACGGTGCGATTTGCCACCCTCAATGGTGTTCAGTTGGCACTGATGTCTTGGGCGGAATTCAGTCCGGTTGCTTCTGCAGGTGCGCCAACCGGCTGGGCCGGCGGGAACTACTGGTTGTCCGGGCATGACAGCAATCCATCATGGCACCAATTCGGGACCACTGGCAGTGGTTCTGTCAATGCCGCCGATGATGTCACAGGCATGTGGGTTGCCCTGAAAGCCATGTCGGGTTTTGAGGCCACCTTTTGGGACACCACCGGCGGCAACGGCGTTGTCGATGGTGGCAGCGGCACCTGGAACGCTGCCCTGAACCACTGGACCGGCAGCGATGGCGCGAGCAACACCACCTGGGTCGGTGGCAGTGCGACGGCAGTTTTCCAAGGCACGGCAGGCACGGTCAGCATCGCCGACGGCTACGCCGACAGTATCGGCGGCTTGAATTTCAACACCACCGGCTACACCCTGGCAGCCCCGGGCAGTGGCAGTTTGGCTTTGGCGAAGAACAGCGTCATCAGCACACCCAGCGGCGGCAGCGCGATCATCTCCGCGCCGCTCACCGGTGGCTTTGGCCTGACCTTGTCAGGCGGCTCGACCATCTTGGCTGCCGCCAATACCTACACTGGGGCCACCAACATCAGCAGCGGCACCTTGCAAATCGGCAACAGCGGCACCGCGGGTGACATCGCCAACACCTCGGGTGTGGCGATTGCAGCGGCCAACGCGACCTTGATGTTCAACCGCAGCAACGACCTCAGCTTTGCACCGGTGGTCAGTGGTTTGGGTTTGCTTCACAAAGCAGGGTCGGGCAAGCTCACCTTGACCGGCAACAACACCTACACCGGCGGCACGCTCTTGAGTGCGGGCAGCTTGAGCCTGGGCTCGGGCAGCGCATTGGGCCCCAGTGGCACCATCCGGTTTGAGGGCGCGACTTTGCAGTTCACGGCCAGCAACACCACCGATTACTCGGCCCGTTTCAGCACCCTGTCCAACCAGCAATTCAAGCTTGACACCAACGGCCAAAGCGTGACGCTGGCCACCGGTTTGAGCAGCAGCGCGGGCACCTTGACCAAGCTCGGGGCCGGCAGCTTGACCCTGTCAGGCGCGAGCACCTATGGCGGCAACACCAGCGTGAGCGCCGGCACCTTGTGGATCAACGGCAGCATCGACAGCAATGGCGCGGTCACGGTCGACGCTGGCGCGACCTTGGGCGGCACAGGCACCGCGCCGGGCACCATCACTGTCAATGGCAGCTTGTCCCCTGGCACAACCGGCGTGGGCACCTTCAACACCGGCTCGGTCACCTTCAACAGCGGGGCCACGCTGACCATGGACCTCAATGCCCCGGGCACCACGGGCGGTGCGGTCAACGACTTGCTCGTGGTCACCGGTGACATCAGCTTGGACGGCGCATTGGCCATCAACAAACTCGCCAACTTCAGCACCACGGGCAAATACACCTTGATCACTTACACCGGCACCCGCAGCGGCACCTTCAGCAGCGACAACCTGGCGGCCCAAGGGTATTTGGGTGTCATCGATTACGACGACACCAACAAGCAGGTGAATTTGGTGTCGCTGCCTCGTGTGCGCATTGCCCAAACAACGACCGGTGGCGTGGGCACGTTCCAATTCAGCTTGAGTGGCTTGGAGTCCAAGCAACTGAGCTTGACCACGGTCACCCCCGGCGTGACCGTGACCAGCAGCTACCTCAATGGCGGGATCAACACCGCCTTGGAGGTGGTGCAAACATCCCCCAGCGGCTGGTCCAGCACACCCACCAGCGTGAGCTGTATCGACGCCAACGGCGCCAACAACGGCAACGGCAGCAACAACATCGGCACCCTGGCCGGTTCGAAGGTGGTGGTGCTCGCCAGCGCCATGAAGGCCGGTGCAGACATCATCTGCACCTTCGCCAATACCCTAAACAGCATCAGCGGCACGGTCTTCAACGACGGCGGCGCGCCCAGCGCCGGGGTCAACACCGGCACCGCAAATGACAGCCTGCGCAATGGCAATGAAAGCGGCATGGCTGGTGTGGTGGTGAGCTTGAGCAATTGCAGCGGCACGCTCTACCGCACCACGACCACGGACAACACCGGCAGTTACGCATTGGATCTGGCGGCTGCCCAAGCCTCGCAGAGCGTCTGCGTCTCCATCACCCCGCCCAGCCAGTACCTCGCCACCGGTGCCAGTGCCAACACCACCGCCTTGAACAGTGGCAGTGCCACCACCGTGTCTGGTACCGCCTATACCTATGACCGCAACCATCACCAAGTCAGCTTCACCGCCGCCGCCAGCGGCTCCCATGTCTTGCACTTTGGGCTGGTGCCACCCAGCCAATTGATCGTGGCCCATGAGCTGACGGCTGCGCCAGGGACCACTGCCACCTACAGCCACCGGTTCACGGCGGGCACCAGCGGTACCTTGACCCTCTCCACCCTCAACGGCAGCGCATCCCCCAGCAGCTTGTCAGGCTGGAGCGAAGCCTTGTTCCAGGACAGTACCTGCAGCGGCTCCTACCAAAGCAATGCGGTCAATTGGAGTGCGCCCAACAACAGCCAAGCCGTGACCCAAGGCCAAGTGGTGTGTTTTTTGGTGCGCCAAAGCGTACCCGCTGCGGCCCAACAAGGCGACAGCTACAGCGTCCAAGTCAAAGCCCAGCTGACCTTCACAAATGCCTTGCCCAGTCTGAGCGCCAGTTACACCCTGACCGATGTCACCGTGGTCTCCCACAACGCGGTGCAACTGAAAAAACAAGTCCGCAACCTCTCCACCGGCGGGGCCAATGCGCCCTGGAAAACCGAAAACGCTGCCCAGTCGGGTGATGTCTTGGAGTACCAAATCAGTTTCACCAACCAAAGCGGTTCCCCCATCACCGACTTGGTGATCCAAGATGGTTCACCGGCTTGGACCACCTGGACCCAGGCCACCTCAGGCACGGTGCCCAGCGGCATGGCTTGCACCGTGAACACGCCAGCCAACCCAGCGCCACAAGCCGCACGCGCCTGCAGCCCCGCGGTCACTGGCTCGGGTACTGGCAACCTGACCTGGAAATTCAGCGGCCCATTGCAGCCACAGGCCAGCGGCACCGTGGTGTTCCGTGTCAACGTGAACTGATGGCTGTCTGTTTCAGATTTCCCATAACATCACATAAATGTAGGGCCAATCCATGAGCATTACGGTAATAATTCCTCAAGACAATGAACGTGAACTGGTTCCACATACCCAACCTCACATGAGCTTTCATAATGTCCCGGCTCTGCCACCCATGTACCCCCGGCGCATCCTGATCGTGGAGGACAACCCCAGCTACAGCCGACAAATCCAAAACGCACTGCAAAAATGGGGTGTGGTTGGCGCACTCCACCTGTGCGCCACAGGCGACGATGTTTTCAAGTTGCTGGAAACCCCCAAATTTGGCCTCGATTTGGCTCTCATCGATTTGGGTTTGCCCGATATCTCTGGCATTGAAGTGATCAAACGCCTGCGCCGTGCCTTCCCCGAGCTGCCGATCATGGTGATCTCCGCCATCAGCTCCGAGCGCAGCGTCTTGTCCGCCATCCGCGCTGGTGCGCGGGGCTACATACTCAAAGACGATTCCGAGTACGTCATCGCCCATGCCATCTCGCAAGTGCTGATGGGCCACTACCCAATCACACCCTCTTTGGCCCATGCCTTGTTCAAGCTGGCCGGTTCACCCACGGCTGCCGACTTGGGCGACCTGAACTTCAAGCTCTCGCCGCGTGAACTCGAAACCCTGCAGTTCATTGCTCAAGGCCTGTCTTATGAAGAAGTGGGCCGCAAAATGGGCGTGGCGCTGACCACGGTGCAGTCCAATATCCGCAGCCTCTACCGCAAGCTCGATGCCCATTCCCAAGGTCAGGCGGTCTCCAAGGCTCGCGCCGCTGGCTTGCTTTAACCCTCCGACACTTTCCAGACCAGCATCACCAGGGTGCCGGGTTTCAAAGTCAGAAATGTCAGTTCTGCGTCCAATTCACGCGCCCGTTGTCGCATGTTGTGTTGCCCCCGACCCGCTGTGACCACCCCAGCCATGCCCACGCCATCATCCTGAATGCGCAAGCGCAAGCACATTTGCACCCGGTCAAAACTGGCCTCCACCCATACATGCCTAGCCTGTGCATGCTTGAGCACATTGTTGATGGCTTCTTGCCCCACCCGCAGCAGCTGCAACATGCTTCGTTCAGACAGGGCAGGCATGCCCTCGAGTTCAAGATGCCAATGCCAGGTCAACGCGAGCTCGGCGGTGCGCCGCTCTGTCCGATGGCGCAGATCCGCCAATGCCACCGCCAGGGTTTTGTGGCTGCTGCCCAAGGTGTCGGCGACCAAATGCAGGTCGGACATGCACTCGCTGAGCAATCGGTGGATACCAGCCTTGTCCAACTCGCCTTGCGCCACCATCAGTCGGGCGCTGCTCAGTTGCGAGCCAAACCCATCGTGTATGTCTTGCAGCAAACGTTCGCGCTCTGCCTGCGCTGCCTGCTCGACTTGAATGGCGGTCAATTGCCGGTGCACAGCCTCCAGGGCCTGGGTGCGCTCGGCGACTTTCTGGTTGAGGACCTGCTCTTGGGTTTGCGAAGCCTTGAGCGCTTGGCCCACCATGCTCAACACCACCGTGTAGAACACCAAAACCAAAGCACTGCTGGCGTAAGGCATCAACAACAGCACATCGAAACCAGCGACACCATTGAAACGAAGCCAATCCGCGATGCCAATCACCACCAAGGCCAGCACCACCACCGTGATCAGTAGGTGCCTGGGCTTGGGGTCTTGCCAAGTCCAAAGGCCCATGGCCAAGATCAGAACCACGGCCAACAGGATCAAAGGCAGGTAGAGCAGGCTCACAGCAGTGGTGTTGACTTGCGTGAACCACAGGGTGGCGGCGGCAAACGCCGCGTAAATCAACAAAGGCCATTGCAGTTTGCGCATCAACGCTTGCTTGCCAAAGAAACCCAAAATCGCCAGCAAATTAAAAGGGATACCCACCAACCGGGATGCATAAGCGGTCCACACAAAGAAATCCACACTGATCCAAGGATGGACTTGCAACAAACTGGCTTTGGCCAAGGCGCCTAACACCCCACTCATGCCAACCCAAACATACAATTGCCGTCCTTTGATCAAACCTGCAATCGCGAATGAAAAAATGCCCAGCAACAATGACATCCAAACCAGCATGTTGAGCATATCGACACGCCAAAAAAGGGCTGGCTGAAAAACCGCTGTGTCCAGGGTGAGGGCATCGCCCACCACCACGGCTGACAAGCCATTGGGCTGCAGGCGGTTGGCATGGATTTGGAATTCAATGTGATTGGTGCCCGCTCGCCAGGAAGTCAAGGGCGGCACAAACAACTGAGGTTGGTTCAGGCAGCGGATCTCTTGCAGCGCCCCTAAAGCACAAGCGCCAACCTCCTCTCCATTGAGCAATACCCTGCCCGACTTGCTCAGTTTGTTGACATAAATACCCAATTTTTCCTGGGGAACGGCGGGTAAATCCAGCCGCAAAACATAGTGCACCAGGCCACCTTGAGGCTCGAAGTCGCTGGGCTCGAGTTTGTGCGGCAAGTTGACATATCGAGGGGCGCCCAAGCCAAGCAGCTTTGCGTGGCGAAGGGTTTGGGTCGGCGCGGTCTTGGCAGGTGCGGACGCGGTGTCAGCGGCCTTTGACGTGGGCTGAGCCGCTGCGGTGCATACGCACAGCAAGCCAAACCAGACCATCGCCCAGACGAACCAGCGTGGGACAAGCCATTGGCATCGCCAGCCATCAATGGCTGGGTTTGGCTGGGTGACAGCTTGAATGCTCATACGCGCTGGCCCAACACCTCCCAGCGTTGCATAGCCGCCAGCAGTTCATCATCGATCGTCAACACCCGCTGGGCCTTGTCTGCGGCAGCTTTGGCGTCAGTGACATAGAGGCTGCCGTCAGCCAAGGCCTGGTTCAAAGCGGCTTGTTCCTTTTCCAGCGTTTCGATCAGCCCAGGCAGGCTGTCGAATTCGCGCTGCTCCTTGAAGCTGAGTTTTTTGACCGGTGTTTTCAGGTTGGTGGCGGCCGCCAAAGCTGCTGCTGAGGGTTTAGGGGTACCAGCGGGTTTGAGCGTGTTGGCCACTTGCTGCGACCAGACCTTGGCACGGTTCGATTGCAGCAACCAATCTTGCACGCCGCCTTCGTACTCGCGCCACATCGCGTCACCCTCGTAGGCGATGGTGCTGGTCACCACATTGTCCAAAAACGCGCGGTCATGGCTGACCAAAAACACGGTGCCAGGGTAGTTTTGCAACAAGTCTTCCAGCAACTCCAAGGTGTCGATATCGAGATCGTTGGTGGGCTCGTCGAGCACCAGCACATTGGCCGGGCGGGCAAACAAGCGGGCCAACAACAAACGGTTGCGTTCCCCGCCCGAGAGGGTGCGGACCGGTGAATTGGCCCTGGCGGGGGAGAACAAAAAATCACCCAAGTAACTTTTCACATGTTGACGTTGGCTACCAATCTCGATCCATTCGCTGCCCGGGCTGATGAAATCTTCCAGCGTGGCGTCCAAATCGAGGGCATTGCGCATCTGGTCAAAGTAAGCCACTTGCAAATTCGCACCTTGCCGCACCTTGCCGCTGGTGGCTTGCAGTTCTCCCAAAATCAGTTTGAGCAAGGTGGTTTTGCCTGCACCATTGGGCCCGACCAAGCCCACTTTGTCGCCGCGCAACAAAGTGGCACTGAAGTTTTTCACCACCTGCTTGTCCCCAAAGGCGATCGACACATCGGTCAATTCGGCCACGATCTTCCCGCTGGGCAAGCCCGCGTCGACACTGGCGCGCACCTGGCCCATGGTGTTGCGCCGCGCTTGTCGGGAGGCACGCAGTTTCTCCAAGCGAGCAATCCGCGCCACCGATCGGGTGCGACGCGCTTCCACGCCCCGGCGCACCCAGACCTCCTCTTGAGCAAGCAGTTTGTCGGCCTTGGCCTGGGTCACGGCCTCAGCCGCCAAATCTGCTTCCTTGGTCAGCAGGTAATTTTGAAAATTGCCTTGGTAGGAATAGAGCTGGCCACGGTCAAGCTCCAGGATCCGGGTCGAGACCCGGTCCAAAAACGCCCGGTCATGGGTGATCACCACGGCGCTGCCCCGGAAATCAATCAGCAACTCTTCCAGCCACTCAATACTGTCCAAGTCCAAATGGTTGGTTGGTTCGTCGAGCAACAAAATATCCGGCAGGGTCACCAAGGCCTGACCCAACGCCACGCGTTTACGCGTACCGCCCGACAAGCTGCCCACCAAAGCGCTGCCATCCAGGTGCAGGCGTTGCAGGGTCTCTGTCACGCGTTGCTCCCAGTTCCAGCCATCTTGCAACTCGATGGTGTTTTGCAAGGCATCCAAGTCGCCGTCCCCAGCGTAATACTGCTCCAATACCGCTTTCAAAGGCGCCAAGCCAAGGCTGACCGCACTGAAAACCGTCAATGCCGGCTCGAGCAAGGGTTCTTGCGCCACATAAGCCAGGTTCAGGCCTTGTTGAAACTGAATCACGCCATCATCCAGGTGCTCCATGCCCGCCAGAATCTTCAGCAATGAAGACTTGCCAGTTCCGTTGCGACCAATCAAGCCAATGCGCTCCGAGTTTTCTATCGCCAAAGAAGTGCGGTCTAGCAGGGGAAGATCGCCGAACGCGAGTTGTGCTGCTTGTAATGTGATGAGGGCCATGAGCGGATTATCAGCCTGGGGTTGTTGAATGCATGTGAAGTGCCAGTCAGGCCTGTTTTGAAGATATTTCAAATCGACGTTTAGGCAAAAAAACCAGCAACGGCATGGCATGCGCTGGGAAAAGCGGGGCGCCCCTCAAAATATCAGTCAATCAATCCGAAAGCCTCCATAAATTGCGCTATACTGGGGGGCTCAGCTTTCAAAACACTACCAAATTGAGTTCGAGCAAATACGGATAAACCCCGATGTTTGACAGGTAACAAAAAACAGTGTTAGACTAGCCGGCTCTGCTGATCGCAGCGGAGTAGATCTCAAGATCGAAGTTCATTAACAAATTACAGCCGATAAGCGTGGGCGTTTTAAGGCAATTGCCAAGGTTCTAGTAACCGAGTCGCAAGACTTAAAACGCTCATGAAGATAGAAGTGAAGTTCACTTCAATTCCGTTTTTAATGAGTGGCCTCGAAAGAGGCAAAAAACTATCAAGATCGAACTATAGAGTTTGATCCTGGCTCAGATTGAACGCTGGCGGAATGCTTTACACATGCAAGTCGAACGGCAGCACGGGGGCAACCCTGGTGGCGAGTGGCGAACGGGTGAGTAATATATCGGAACGTGCCCAGTCGTGGGGGATAACGTAGCGAAAGTTACGCTAATACCGCATACGATCTAAGGATGAAAGCGGGGGATCGCAAGACCTCGCGCGATT
>Ga0247843_1003124_pt1 | contig 27965 bp, 25 predicted proteins | sample LaCruzMarch2017__FD_192420 | JGI IMG/M metagenome (GOLD analysis project Ga0247843, IMG submission 192420) | Freshwater microbial communities from meromictic Lake La Cruz, Castile-La Mancha, Spain - LaCruzMarch2017_8m | ecosystem: Environmental > Aquatic > Freshwater > Lake | place: Spain... | reverse complement strand
GGATGTTCGGGACATTCGCGGAAGAGCGCGAAACCGTGGTCTATGGCCTCACCCGAGATGTCGACACCAACAACCCGTGGCGGCTGACATGGCTGGAATGGCGCAGGATAGCGGCCGCAATCCGCCAAGCCCCCAGCCCACGCGCCGCAATGCACGTGCTGTTCGCTCCGCCGGAAACGGCGTTGCTCGGTCTGACGAAAGCCGGCCGGGAGAAGCGCGTCGAGCCTGTCGATTCGCCAATTTGAAGGAGCGGAGCTTGAGGGTCCAACACCGCATCGTCCGGTAGCCGACCTCAATATGGGCAAGCCCGGAAGCTCTACGCGCGCAGGACTCAAACCTGACGCGCACAAAACACATCTTGTGATGCTCCCGGACCGCCAAAGGGCAGACAGGCTGTCCCTGGACCGCTCTCACCCTCGAGACTTCACAAGGCCTTCATCTTATGACACCCATAGTGCCGTTAAGGGGGCCGAAGCTCTTTTAGCGCGTGGGGCCACACTCGCCTGAAAGGATCACATGGCTCTGCTGTCCTGCGCGCTGCTCGGGTTCGTGGTTCTGGTCACCGGAACGCTGGGCCTGAACTTCCCGGTTCGTCTGAAGAGGGCGGCTGCGCGACCAGGCATGGCGGCCATGGGTCCCGTTGGCCCGTCTATCCTCAGCCTTCGCTCACCGGACTTTCATGCGCGTTTCGCAGGCGACCTGTTGAGCGTGGTTTGCGGATGAATGGCGGCCCCCGGGTAACAGCCACCACTAGAGTGCCACGGGCTGCGGGCCCGGCTTGGGCCGGCTCCGGGTCCGGTGACCTGGCGGCGTATTCACCGACATATAGATTGAGGACGACGATGGAATTCCTGCGCACCCCCGATGAACGTTTCGCCAATCTGCCGGGCTACGCATTCACACCCCACTACGACACCGTCGAGACCAGGGACGGCTCGACGTTGCGGATGCACTATCTCGACGAGGGCCGAGCAGATGGGCCGGTGGTCCTTCTGCTGCATGGAGAGCCGACCTGGTCGTATCTGTATCGGTCAATGATCAGTCCCTTGGCGGCTGCAGGATTTCGCGTCCTCGCACCCGACCTGATCGGCTTCGGGCGGTCCGACAAGCCGATCACGCGCGCAGCCTACTCCTATGCCTCCAATCTCGATTGGCTGGAGCAGTGGTTCCTGAAGCGAGACCTCCGAGATGTGACCCTGTTCTGCCAGGACTGGGGTGGACTTTTGGGTCTCAGGCTGGTCGCGGCTCATCCCGACCTGTTCGCGCGGGTACTTGCCTCCAATACCGCTCTTCCCGATGGCTCGGACCTGGGCGATGGCTTCCGGCAATGGCGCGACTTCAGTCAGAGCCGGCCGGACACGGAGGTCGGCAAGGTGGTGGCGCGGGGCGTCAATCGTCGCCTGACCCCCGCCGAGATATCGGCCTATGACGCGCCCTTTCCCGACGTCACCTATAAGGCCGCCGTCCTTACGCTCCCTGCACTCGTTCCTGTTGGACCCGATGATTGCGAGGCGGCTGAGAACCGGCAAGCCTGGTCTTCGCTTGAACAGTTCCAGAAACCCTTCCTGACCGCGTTCGGCGACCGCGACCCCGTCCTTGGGCATATGGACACCGTTCTCCGGGAGCGCATTCCCGGTGCGGCGCGTCAGCCTCACATGCGCCTGGAATCAGCAGGGCATTTCAGCCAGGAGGATGAGGCGGAGCTGTTCGTCCATACCCTGTTGAAGCTGATGGACGACTGACGGTTGCCGACCGGGAAACCGGAGTCCCCATCGCATTGAACCTTCCGCCCGAAGCCCCCCGAGCGGCATGGTTTCGGGGCGTCTCTGAAAGGCTTTGAGCTTCAGGGCCCCGAGGCCGGCTCAGGGCATCAGGCGGGGCTGCAGCCTGAATGCGTTGCCGATCGGACCGTGGCTGCAGGGATGTTTAGCGCTCGCCCGACAGCGATCAATGGATTATATTGGCATCCTGCGTGCAATATCGTGGAGGATGGCTATGCGGATTCTGAGAACGCCGGATTCCTGTTTCGAGGGTCTGGAAGACTACGATTTCGCGCCCCACTACACCGAAATCGTCGACGCGGACGGCACGGCCATCCGCATCCACCACGTCGACGAGGGCCCGCGGGACGGACCGCCGGTCCTGCTGATGCACGGCAATCCGACCTGGGCCTATCTCTATCGAAAGATGATCCCGAGCCTGGCCGCGGCCGGTTGCCGGGTCATGGCCGTCGATCTGGTCGGCTGTGGTCGTTCCGACAAGCCAAGCGAAAAGGCGGACTATACCCTTGCCGGTCACTATGACTGGATCGGCTGCTGGCTGGCGGCGCTGGATCTGAAGGGGCTGACACTCTTCTGTCAGGACTGGGGGGGAACGATCGGCCTCGCCCAGGTCGCCAACACCCCCGAGCGATTCGACCGGGTCATCGCCTGCAACACCGGCGTACCGGCAGGCGAAGGCGGCAATGAGATGCTGCGGAACTGGCTGGCGATGATGGCGGTCCTGCCGGAGTTTCCTTTCGACGCCGTCATGCAGGGCGGCATGACGGTTCCGCTCACACCCGCCATGATGGCCGCCTGGAAGGCCCCCTTCCCCGAGCCCGCTTACCAGGCCGGCATCGTCGCCTTCCCGCAACTGATCGCCATCTTCGAGGACAATCCCGGCGTCCCCTTGAACCGGGAGATCCGCGAAAAGCTGAAGCGTTTCGACAAGCCGTTCCTGACCGTCTGGGGAGGCAAGGACATGGTGACCCCCGGCGGCGACCGCCGCATCCAGCGTGAGATCCCCGGCACGGCGGGCCAGGCGCACGTTCACCTGCCGGAAGCCGGTCACTTCCTGCAGGAGGACGCACCGGACGAGGCGGTGCAGGCCATACTGTCCTTCATGGGGCGCTGACAGGAACCGGGTGTCCCGCTGTCATCCGGCCTCTGTGATTCACACGTCCTGCGCCGCCCTGAGCCATGCCGGCATGACGGTCTCGATATTGAGCTGGCCTTCCAGACCGGCCGCCCTGTGCACCGAGATCGCGCGCCATTCCGCCGAGGTGCTCATGGCGGCAAGGGCGGCCCGGTCAGGATATTGGGCAAGGGCGACCTCATCCCAAAGCCGGTCTACCTCGCCGATCGCCAGCCAGGTGACGTCACCAACGAACAGAACCCGGCCGCCATGGGCCGTGATCATGGGGCCAACCTCTGCCGCATAGAGGGCATAGGCCTCACGGCCCGTCAGGTCGCAGGAACGACGGTCCTCATAGACGGCGCGATCACGGAATTTGAGCAGGTTCACCATCACGATCGGCCCTGCAGGCCCAGCCTCGAACATGCCCTTCTTCTGGGCTTCGGAAAGCGGATAGAGGGCGTTTCTCACCTGGGCGGCGGCACTGGCATTCATGAGGAGACCCTGGTTGTTTCGGCACACATGATGCCATAATAATCTCGCCGAACAAGATTTTTCCCGGAGGCCCATCGTGAACGAGATCACCCAGATCCAGGTGCGCAGGAACGACCTGCACACTACGCGGATCGTAACCCGGCCCCTGCCCGTCCCGGCCGCCGGCGAAGTGGTGGTCGCCGTCGACAGGTTCGCCCTGACGGCCAACAACATCAGCTATGCCGTCACCGGTGACTTCATCGGCTACTGGGGCTTCTTCCCCGTGGACGCGGACTGGGGCGTCGTTCCGGTCTGGGGTTACGGAACCGTGGTCGCCTCCAACTGCCCGGAGGTTCCGGAAGGGGAGCGTCTGTATGGCTTCTTCCCCATGGCTTCCCATGTCGTGCTGCAGCCTTGCAAGGTATCGGCCGGAGCCCTCACGGATTTCGCCGAACATCGCCGGCCCTTGCCAGGCCTCTACAACCGCTATGTCCGGACCGCCGGGGACCCGCCCGAGATCGCTGCCATGGGTGACGAGCGGTGCCTGCTGTTCCCCCTCTTTGCCACCTCCTACATTCTGTCGGACTATCTCGAAGACAACGCCAATTTCGGCGCGACCCGCGTCCTGATCGGCAGCGCCTCGTCCAAGACCGCCTTCGGCCTCGCCCATCTGCTCTCAAAGGCCCCGGGCCGAACGCTCGAGATCATCGGCCTGACGTCGCCCGGCAATGTCTCATTCACAACCGGCCTCGGCCTGTATGACCGGGTCATCACCTACGACCAGATCGGCACGATTGAGACCGGCATTCCGACCGCACTGGTGGACATGTCCGGGTCAGGTGCCGTGATCCAGGCGGTCGACGACCATCTGGGCAAGGACGTGGTCCTCAGCTCCATCGTCGGCGCAACCCACTGGGACGCCAAACGGCACAAGGGTGAGACGCAAGGGGCCAAGCCCACCTTCTTCTTCGCTCCCGCCCAGTTCGGCAAGCGCGAGCAGGACTGGGGGCCCGGCGTGGTAATGCAGCGCGCGCTTGAGGCCAGCGCCCGCGTTGCGGCTGACGCCCGGTCCATGCTCGAGGTACAGCACAGCCGCGGGGCAGAGACCGTGCGCGACGCCTATGTGGAGATGCTGAACGGCCGGACCCCGCCCGGCATCGGGGTCATGTTGAGCGTCTCCTGAAGCGCGGCCTGTGGCGGTCCCGTAAGGGGCCGCCTGTCTCAGAGGCTGTCAGTGATGATGGTTGGTGCGGGGAAGGCGGCGCTGAGGCCGCCGCAGACGTTCAGGGCCTGACCGTTGACGTAGCGGGACTCGTCGCTGGCCAGGAACAGGGCGGCATCGGCCATGTCCTCGGCCGCGCCGATCCGGCGCATCGGGTTGATGTCCGCGAGCGGATTGGATCCAACCGCTGCCTCGAGAAAGTCGAACGAGGGCTTGGTCATCGGTGTGGCTGTGCCGGCCGGGCAAAGCGCATTCACGCGGACACCCTTTCGGCCCAGCGACTGGGCCGTGTTCTGGACCAGGCTGATGACGCCGGCCTTGGAGGCGCTGTAGTCGATCGGACCAGAGTTGGCCCGCTGGCCCGCAATGCTCGCCGTGACGATGATCGCGCCGGACCGTCGGGCGATCAATCGTGGCGCACCGTGTTTGATGAGCAGCATCGGCCCCACGAGATTGATGCGGATCGTCTCCGTGAAATGGGCAACATCCGTGCCCTGGACAGGAACCATCCAACCTCCGACACCTGCGTTGGCGACCAGGACATCCAGCCCGCCGAAACGCTCTTCGGCGGCTGCGACGAAGGCCTCCACCGAGGCCTCCTCAGCCACATCGGCGCGATGGAAGACGACACGGTCCGAACCCGGCCCGAAGCCGTCGAGGGCCGCGTCAAGCCGGCGCTGGGAACGGTCGACGCCGAATACCTGAGCGCCTTCCGCCACGAACCGGCGGGCCATCGCCAGACCGATGCCGCCTGCCACCCCCGTGATAAGCGCGACCTTGCCCTCGAGTCGTCCATTGCTCATCATCTTCTCCCGTTGCAATACTTATGGCATAGTTAGTGCCAATACATAGACTGCTGCAACCCCCTGCTCACGGAACCCCTCATGACCCGACCGACCCAGATCCGCCTCGCCCAGCGCCCTGTTGGAGCGGCCGACGCATCGACCTGGGCCACGACCCATGACGCCGGCCGGGATCCGGAAGCGGGGGAAATCCGGTTGAAGGTGACCCACATCTCGCTCGACCCCGCCATGCGGGGATGGATCAACGCCGGTCGCAGCTATATTCCGCCGGTCGGGATCGGCGAGGTCATGCGGGCCATCGGCGTCGGCGAAGTGACCGCGACGGCATCTGACCGTTTCAAGGTCGGGGAGATCGTGATGGGTCTGACAGGCGTCCAGACCGATGCCACGCTCGCCGCCAAGGATTTCAACAAGATCGAACCGTCCCTGGCCTCGCCCTCAACCTTCCTCGGCGGTCTCGGAATGCCGGGTATGACGGCCTATTTCGGACTTCTGGACGTGGGCAAGCCCGAGGCCGGGCAAACCGTGGTGGTCTCCGCCGCGGCAGGCGCAGTCGGAGCCGTCGTGGGACAGATCGCAAAGATCAAGGGATGCCGGGTCGTCGGTCTGGCCGGTGGGGCGGACAAGTGCCGCTACGTCGTCGAGGAACTGGGCTTCGACGCCTGCATCGACTACCGGGGAGGCTCGCTGCAGGAACAGCTGAAGGCTGCCTGCCCGGACCGGATCGACATCTATTTTGACAACGTCGGCGGCGAAATTCTGGACGTCTGTCTGGGCCTTCTGGCCCAGAAGGCCAGGGTCGTGATCTGCGGTGCCATCAGCCAGTACAACGCCACCGAGGGCATGACAGGGCCAGCCAACTATCTGAGCCTGCTGGTCAACCGTGCGCGGATGGAGGGGTTCGTCGTGTTCGACTACCAGAAGCAGTTCCTGGGCGCGATCATGGAGATGGCCGGCTGGATGATGTCCGGTCAGCTCAAGTTCAAGGAGCATGTGGTCGACGGCATCGAGAGCTTCCCTCAAGCGTTCGACATGCTGTTTGCCGGTACGAATTTCGGCAAGCTGGTGATCAAGGTCTAGCCGGGATCAGTCGGTCTTCCCGGACCGCCGGGCCTGGGCCGATCGCCAGATCGGCTAGCGCCCGCCGAGCCGGGCCCTGCGCTCGCCGTAGACCGCGAGCAACCAGGCGATCAAGGCTATCGGTAGCAGGATCATGTTGAAGATCTCGCCCGGCACCTCAACCGGAAGCGGCCTCCAGAAATGGAGGTTCGCGACGGCCCCCGCCGTCAGGAAAACCTGCAGGCCTAGCCCGAGCGCAATGAGGTCGCGTCGGGCCGCGAGCAGATAGGCCTCGAACAGCCCGATCACGATCTGGTTGACCCCGATGAGCGCGAACAGGGGGATGATCGTGTCTGCCGACGTGGTCAGGTCCAGCCCGGCGATCGTGCCGGCCCCCCCGTCAGGACTGAAGGCATGAACCCCTCCCCGCGCCAGGTTCATGAGGGCGAAAAGGCCGAGGACGATGGAGGGGCCGAGTTTCAGCGGGTTCATGTGATCAGCTTCCCCAAGATGTTCGCTCTTCCGTCCTGCCGACCAATGCGGCCGCCCGGGTCGGTCGCCTGAACCATCACTGACTCGCATTGCGATTCAGCTCGCGTCGCACATAATGCACCATGAGTGCCGATAGATAGCAAGTCATGTGGGCGTTCCCGCCTTCGGATCAGTACCGCGACCCGGGTTCGCTGCGGGCCCTCAGGCCGACGGCGACGTCAGGGCCCGGCGCAGGGCTTCGAGGCTGTCCCGGGACTGTTGACGGCTGACGCCGGCCGGAAACATGACCGAGCCGTGGAAGGTCCCGGGATAGCTGTGCACCTCGACACTGACGCCGTCACGCAGGAGCCGCATGGCGTAGAGCAGACCCTCATCGCGCAGCGGGTCGAACTCCATGGTGTTGACCAGGGCCGGAGGCAAACCGCCGAGATCGGTCGCCCGCGCCGGCGCGGCCAGGACGGGGACGTCATCCGAACCGCGACGATAACCGGCTCCCAGATAATAGTCCCAGCTGGCCTCGGCCAGGGATCGCTTCCAGACCGGTGTGTCCGTGAAGGCCCGGGCGCTGGGGGTGTCCAGTCGGTCGTCGAGTTCGGGGATGCTGAGATGCTGGAAACAGATGGCCGGCCCGGACCGATCCCGGGCCAGGATGCACAGGGCGGCGGCCAGGCCACCGCCGGCACTGACCCCATAGACCGCGATCCGCGCCGGATCGATCCGCAGCACTTCGGCCTGCTGATGCATCCAGACCAGCGCGGCATAGCAGTCGTCCAGCCCGGCCGGATAGGGATTCTCCGGGGCGAGCCGGTAGTCGACGGTGACGACGGTCACACCCAGGCTGGAGGCGTTATGCACGGCCAGGCCGTGTTCGGTCTCCAGGCTGCCGACGACGAAACCGCCGCCGTGGATCTGCAGAATGGCCGCCGAGACATCCGGGGCATCCTTTGGCCGGTAGATCCGGACCGGCACCGGCGGCCGTCCGGCCTCGCCCGGCACCGAGCCGTCCTCGATAACCAGTGCGCTGGTATCGATTCCGGCCGACAGCATGGCATTCACATCCTCGAAGAAACGGCGCGCCGGGACCGGGTCGACGAACGAGCCCGACGGGATCGAGGCAACGAACGGTGCCAGCTCGGGATCGATGGCATAAGTCATTGTGATTCAGACCTGTTCTGGAAATCCGGGCGGCTGGCGATACCGTCCAGAAGCATGCGCCTGACGGCGGAATTCATCCGTTTGAGAAGCTCCGGGTCACCCCCATTGATCGTCATCAGGATGGTGCTGAAGATCATGCCGACCAGCACATGGGCCGTGGCCTGTCTGTCGAGATCGCTGCGCAGGAAGCCCTGCCGCATGCCGTTTTCGAAATAGGCATCGACCTGTCGGGCGCACCAGTCGAAGAAGTCGGTGATCCGGCGCGTCATCTCCGGATCGATCGAGGTCGCCTCCAGCAGCAGGATCCGGAACAGGCCCGGCGTCTCATGGAGGATCTTGCTCAATGAGACCCCCAGGCGCGCCAGCTGGCCCTCATAGTCTTCCAGCGTCCTGCTCGCCGTCGGCGCATTGGCCTCGGCCATGGCAAGCCTGATCTTCTCGCAGACGCCGTCGATCACATGCTCGAGGATGTCACGCTTGTTCTCAAAATATCTGTAAAACGTTCCATGACCGATGCCGAGACGCTTGGCGATATGAGATATTCCGGTCTGATGGTAGCCGCGCTCAGAAAACTCCATGAAGGCAGCATCAATGATGTCTTGCCGTAACTGCAAGCGCTGGCGCTCTGCCCGATTCGCAGGCGCGATCACTGATCCTGTATTGCTCACCGGTCGGTACTACGATCAAATCCAGAGACCATCAAGCCAAAGCGGTAATCATGTTCCGAAACTGACATTGCATTCCGCATGCCGCCCGTCCATCCTTGTCCGACCTACGGTGGCCGCATGTTCGTCGAACGAACACGTCGCCGCAGCGTCGGGATCGGGGAAGAAACACAATGAGTTCAGCGATCCGGATGAACCAGCCCGGCCGCGTCGGGACGGAGTCGGCATCCGGGAGCGAACATGTCCGGGTCATCGTGGTCGGTGCCGGTTTTGCCGGCATCGGTGCCGCGATCCGGCTGCGCCAGGCGGGGATCGCCTTCCAGCTTCTGGAAAAATCGGGGGAAATCGGCGGGGTCTGGCGGGACAATACCTATCCGGACTGCGCCTGTGACATCCCCTCGGCCTTCTACTCCTATTCGTTTGCGCCGAACCCGCGCTGGAGCCGCTTCTTCGCCGCCCAGACGGAGATCCGGGACTATTGCCGGGAGGTCGCCGCCCGCTTCGGCGTCATGCCGTTCGTGCGGGTGAATCACGAGCTCAAACAGGCCGTCTGGGATCCGGGGATGCGGCACTGGCGACTGGAGACCAGCGCCGGCCGGTTCACGGCCGATTTCGTGATCATGGCCTGTGGCCCGATGCACCAGCCCCGCCTGCCCCGCATCAAGGGATTGGACAGCTTTGCCGGCGCCAGTTTTCACTCGGCACGATGGGATCACAGCTACGACCTGACGGACAAGCGGATCGCTGTCATCGGCAGCGGCGCCTCGGCCATCCAGTTCCTGCCCGCCATCCAGCCCCGCGCGGCGCACCTGACCCTGTTCCAGCGCACCCCGCCCTGGGTCCTGCCAAAGATGGACGCGGTCGTGTCAGAGGCATGGCAGCGCCGGTTTGAGCGGTTTCCAATCCTGCAGTCCCTGCTTCGGCAGGCGCTCTACCGGGCCTTTGAACGATTGAACGCCAGCCTCAACCGACCGAAAGCACGCCAGCGGCTGGAGGCTCGGGCGCGCCGCAACATTGAGCGGGCGACCCAGGATGAAACCCTGCGCAGAAAGCTGACGCCGGACTTCGCGATCGGCTGCAAACGCATTCTCCAGTCCAACACCTGGTACCGGGCCCTGGCCGAGCCGAATGTGGATGTGGTCAGTGGGGTCGCCGAGGTTCGCGGCAACACGATCATCGCGACCGACGGCTCGTCCTGCGAGGTTGATCTGATCATCTTCGGGACCGGATTTGAGGTCGCCAATCCACCCGTGGCGGGGATCATCATCGGGACCAGCGGGCGGTCGCTCGCCGACCAGTGGCAGGGCAGCCCGGAAGTCTACCTCGGCACCACGGCACCGGACGCGCCCAACTGTTTCCTGACCTTCGGACCGAACCTCTACACCTTCTCCTCGGCCTTTGTGATGATCGAGGCGCAGCTGGACTACATCATGGACGCCCTGCGCTTGGCCGGGGCGCAGAAGATCACCACCCTGTCGGTCCGCGCCGAGGTCTGCCGGTCCTATAATGACGAAGTGCAGGCGGCCCTGCAGTCCAGCGTCTGGAACAGTGGTGGCTGCACCAGCTATTTCATCGACCGGAACGGTCGCAACAGCACCAACTGGCCCTGGAGCGCCAGCCGGCTGCGGCAGCGGCTGCGGCGTTTCCGGCTGCGGGACTATGAGGTGCAGACCGGGGTCTGATCACGACATCGGTGCGACCGTGCGGAAGCCGACGTGGGAGGCCCCCAGGGTCAGGTCCTGGGCCTGGCGCGCACCCGGGCGGTACCGCATGCAATAGTTGGGGGCACAGAGGTAGCTGCCGCCCTTGATGACGCCCACCGCGACGCCCGGCTGACGCGGATCCGTCCCAGGCTCGCCCGGCACGATGGCCCGTGCCCGGGTCTGCTGGTACGGATCAGAAGTCCACTCCCAGACATTGCCGATCATGTCGTGAATGCCCAGGCCGTTGGCCTGGAAACACCCCACGGGGGCGGCACCGTCAAAGCCATCCCGGCCCGCGTTCCTGACCGGAAAAACGCCCTGCCAGGTGTTGGCCTCGGACGGTTGCTCGGTGGAGTTTCCGGAAGCGGCATTCGCCGACCGCGCCGCCCATTCCCACTCGATCTCGGTCGGCAGGCGACGCCCGGCCCATCGCGCATAGGCCTGGGCATCGGCCAGGGCGATATGAACCACCGGAAGGAAATCCCGCCCTTTCAGGTCGCTTCCGGGACCTTCGGGATGGCGCCAGGACGCACCGCGAACGAAGGTCCACCAGGTCGCAGGATTGCCGGGATCGAACCGCTCGCTGTCCAGCCGGAAAACCGCAGACCCCGGCTGGAGAGCCGCCGCCGGCATGCCGGGATACTGGGCCGGATCGACCGGCCGCTCGGCGACCGTGACATAGCCGGTCTCTTCGACAAAACGGGCGAACCGGGCATTGGTTACCTCGGTCGCATCGATGCGGAAGGCCGCGACCGTCTCGAGGCGCGGCGGCCCCTCATCTCCATAGACCTCATCGCCCATGAGAAAGCGTCCGGCCGGGACATCAATCAGCTGGCCCGGTTGATCCGTTGTGGGGGTCGCCGGGCAGACGACCGGCGCGATCCGGGCTGCGGGACTGCAACTGCCCAGTCCCGCCATGACCAGGGCGGCCAGGATGGCGATCCGACGCGGCCGACCGGTCATAGCCGCAGGGCCCCGGAAACGATCTCGGTATGGAGGTCGGGCGACAGGGGCACATAGGCCTCGTGACGGGGATCATCGAACATCAGGGTGTCGGCGACAGTCCGGGGGTCAAACCCTTCCTGAACGGCCTCGGCCTTCTTCTGTTTGAATGTGCCCGTAACCTCCATCGCCCGGGTCAGGCGCAGAAAGAGGGGGCGGGCGTAGCCCGGCAGGCCCGCATGCACCGCCTCTCGAACCCGGGCCGGATCGAACTGCGCCTCATCCACGACCAGACTGGCCATGCCGGTGCGGCCGCTGCAGCCTGGAATCTCCACGCCATAGACGTTGACCTCAAGGATCCCCGGCACGGCGGCGATCACCCCGGCGACCTCGGCGGTCGAGACATTCTCGCCCTTCCAGCGGAAGGTGTCTCCGATCCGGTCGACGAAATAGAAATAGCCGAGCCGGTCGGATCGCATGAGGTCACCCGACCGGAACCAGGCATCCCCCGGCTCGAACACATCGCGGAGAATCTTGCTCTCGGTCGCACCGGCGTCGGAATACCCCTCGAACCGCATCTGGGCGTTGCCCGGATCGATCCGGGCTATGGCTTCACCGACCTCGTCCTCGACACAGCGGATGCATCGTCCGGAGGATTCGCGGACCGGACATTCCGCGACAGGGTCGAACCGGATCAGGGCCACATTGACCGCCCCTTTCATATAGGGCGGGGCACGGCCGATCGCATGCGGGCCCCCATCCAGGTTGAACAGTGTCAGATTGCTTTCGGTCGCGCCGTAGAATTCGAGTATCCGGGGAATGGCGAACCGCGCCTGAAACCGATCCCAGACGTCCGGTCTTAGCCCGTTGCCAATGACCAGCCGCAGCCGGTGGCGACGCTCGTCCGGGTCGGCGGGGGCGTTGAGCAGATAGCGGCAGAGCTCCCCGATATACTGGAACAGGGTCGCTTCGAAACGGATGCAATCGCTCCAGAAGGCGCTGGCCGAGAAATGCCGGCGCAGGGCGATGGCCCCACCCACTGTCAGGGCGATGCCGGGCGCACAGACCCCGCCTACCGTGTGATAGAGCGGCAGGGGCGCATAGATCACATCGCGCGCCGACGATCCGGTGGCCGCCGCAAAGGAATGCATGGTCAGCAGCATGCGCAGATGAGTGATCCTCGCGGCCTTCGGCAAGCCGGTCGTGCCGCTCGTATAGATCAAAAGGACCAGGTCCTCCGCCCGAATGCCGGCGCGCCGCCGCCGGTCGGGGCGCGCGGACGAGGCGTCCAGCAGCAGGGGGTCGAGCGCAGCGAAATCCTCCGCCGCCGCACCGGACAGCCAGGCTGTCGCCGGCGTGCGAAGATGAACTCGGGCAGACCGCCAGGACTCCGCCAGCGGGGCGTCGACGATGACATGATCGGCCCCGGCGGTGTCGACACAATGGGCCAGGCCGGCCCCGGTCAGCTGGGTATTGATCAGGGCCGTCGACAATCCGACCTTGGCCATGCCGAACCAGATCGCCAGATAGTCAGGCCGGTTCTCCATGAACAGGGCGACCGTCGCCCCCGGCTTCAGCCCCCGGTCCAGCGCCCAGGCGGCATAGCGGTTGGCCCGGCTCTCGAGGTCGGCATAGGTCCAGCGCTCCTCCTCGAACAGGATCGCAACCCGCGCGGCATGGCGGTCGACCGCCGCTTCGAGGTCATCGGCGAGATTGACGTCGGAGCCCGGTTTGAGACGGGAAATCCGGGCCAGCATGCGCAGTCCGCCCCGCAGGAACCGAACCTCGCGCCCGAGCGCGGAAAACACGCCGGTCAATCCTTGGACCCACCCATGTTGACGAGGGTCTGCCCCCCGCGGGCGAAGGTCTCGGCACCGCCACGGGTGGCCGCCATCATGGCCTCGAGGTCAAACGGCACCTTGATCCCCGCCTGGGCCGCCGGGCGGGCTGCAATGGCCGCGACCCAACGCTGGAGGTGTTCGAACGGTTCGATGTTCACGCCCGACCATTTGTGCGTCCTGACCCAGCACCAGTTGGCGATGTCGGCGATGGAATAGTCCCCGGCCAGCCATTCATGATCCGCCAGCTGCCGATCAAGGACGCCGAACAGTCGTCCGCTCTCGCCCTGGTAACGATCGATCACGACCTGGATCTTCTCGGGGAAATAGCGATGGAAGACATTGGCCTGTCCCATCATCGGGCCGATCCCGCCCATCTGGAACATCAGCCACTGGAGCACGCGACTGCGCCCTTTGGCGTCCGCGGGCATCAGCTGCCCGGTCTTTTCAGCCAGGTAGATCAGGATCGCGCCGGACTCGAAGACCGCGAAATCTTCGGCGTCGTGATCGACAATGGCCGGGATGCGACCGTTGGGGTTGATCGCCAGATAGTCCGGCGCCCGCTGCGCGCCCGACAGCAGGTCGATGGCATGGACCTCATAGGGCAGGCCCAGTTCCTCAAGGGCAACGGAGGCCTTCCAGCCGTTCGGGGTCGGCGCGGTGTAGAGCGAAATCATGGGGCTTCGTCCAGGCTGGAAGTCAGATCCACGGCACATCGAAAACCGATGTGTCCGGTCGAGGTTTCGGGAGGCAGTCCGGTTCTAGCGGCGGGCCGGTAGCGCGCGCAATATTCAGCGGCACAGAGGTAGGAGCCGCCCTTCAGCGTCTGCCGGACCGCGCCGGCGGCACCCTCGCTGCAGCCGCAGGCCGAGGTCTGGTCAAAGGGTTCCGAGGTCCATTCCCAGACATTGCCGATCATGTCCAACAGCCCGTAGCCATTGGCCGGATAGGTGCCGACGGGCGTGGTTCCGGGCTCTGGCACCTCTGACCACCAGGGGAAGGCGCCCCGCCAGATGTTGGCCATCAGCCGCCCACCCGGGGCAAGACTGTCACCCCAGGCATAGACGGCGCGGTCCAGGCCCCCACGCGCCGCAACCTCCCACTCCTGCGCATTCGGCAGGCGTTTGCCGGCCCAGGCGCAATAGGCGCGGGCATCCTCGGCGGAGACATGGACCACCGGGTGATCCTCGCGGCCCGCGATCGACGAACCCGGGCCCTGCGGACAGTGCCAGGCGGCACCATCGACGAAGCGCCACCACTGGTCCGGGCGGCCCAGGTCCACGGCCCCCGCGGTCATGGCAAAGACCGCCGAGCCCGGCGGATCGAGCCGTTCAGCGGTCGTCACCCATCCGGTGTCCGCGACAAACCGGGCGAAGGCCGCATTGGTGACCGGGCCGATGTCGATGGCAAAGCCGGGGACCTCGACCGCTCGCACCGGGCGTTCCTCGGGATAGTGGTCGTCCGATCCCAGGTGGAAGACGCCACCCGGTATGGTCACCATGGTCGCGAGCGCCGCCCCTGGGCTCATACGGTCATGCCCATGCGATCCAGGAAGCGCTGGATTTCAAGGGGATTGGTCGGCTTGTTATCGACCTCGATCAGGACCCGCTCGATCGTGCCGCCGAACGGGTTCGGCCCCTTGTAACGGGCCGAGACCTGGTTGCCGACATCGGCCCCGATCGAAAAGCCGTCATAGCCCGGCGAAAACAGGACCTGTTCATAGGTTCGCTCGCCGGCCTTGCGACCATTCACAAAGAGGGTTCCGCGGCCGTCAAACGGGCGGGCTGTCATCGTCTGGACGTAGCGGACGGTATTCCGGCCACGGGCCAGAGGGACACTGGCGACGATCCGTTCGCTCCACGGCACCAGACTGTATTCATAGGCCAGCCGCCCGTCCTCGACATACAGCACATAGCCGGCGTGTTTGGACCCCGATGACAGCAGCACCCCGTCCTGTCCCGGTGCCCAGTTCAGATCAACGGTGATCTTGTGATCGAGGCCACAGACAAGCGGGGCCACATCCGGCCCGAGCGGCTCGACGGGGGGCCTGAAATCCCAACGTGCCCGAAGGCCCTTGGCCTGCCGGTCCTGCACGAGTTTGAGCATGAGGCTGCGGTCATCCAGCGGGAAGACGTTGTATTTCTCGGCGTCGGCCTGCCATGCGGCCCGGAGCCGCTGCACCACCTCGGGATTGGCCGCCGCAAGGTCCCGGCTCTCGTTGCAGTCATTCTCCAGGTCGTAGAGTTCCCAGACATCGTCCTCTTGCTGGGTGCCACGCTTGTGCCGGCTGACCAGTCGCCAGCGGCCATCCTCATAGGCCCGGTTTCCACCCAGTTCGAAATACTGGCCGGTCCGGGTCGGTGCCCGGTCCGACAGGAGGTTGGGCAGGAAACTGGCCCCCTCCAACGGCTTCTGCAGGGCCCCGAGATAGGTCTCCGGCCGGGCGACGCCGGCGGCTTCCAGCAGGGTCGGCATGACGTCGACGACGTGGACGAATTTTTCCCGAACCCGGCCCTTGTCCCTGATCCGGCGGGGCCAGGACACAATGAGAGGGTCCGCGACGCCACCAAGGTGGGCATACTGCTTGTAGAGGCGGAAAGGCGTGTTCGAAACACAGGCCCAGGCCATCGGGTAGTGGGGGAAGGTCGCGTCCTCGCCCATCACATCATAGAGTTCGGCGGCCTTCTCGATCGGCACTGGCCGACCGAACGCCGGGGCGAAGACATTGGGCGATCCCTCGGGAGTTCCTTCGCCGGATCCCCCGTTATCGGACATGACCAGGACGATGGTGTTATCCGCCTGGTCCAGATCACGCAGGGTCTCCATCAGCCGCCCGACATTGCTGTCCATATTGGTGATCATGGCGGCATAGACCTCCATGTAGCGGGCAAAAACCCGGCGCTCGACAGCGTTCAGCTCGGCCCAGGGGCGGGTGCCGAAGGACAGGGGCGGCAGGCTGGTCGTCGCCGGTGCCAGCCCCATCGCCTTCTGCCGCGCCAGCCGGGCCGCCCGCACCGCATCCCAGCCGATGTCATACTGACCCTTGTAGGCGTCACGCTCACGACCGCGGGCCTGAAGGGGCGAATGGGCTCCGGGGAAGGCCAGCTGGAGATGGAAGGGCTTGTCCGGCGACAGGGCCTTCTGCGTCCGGATGTAGCTGATCGCCCGGTCCGTCAGATCGTCGCAGACATAGTAGTCGTCCGAGACAGGCGGTTGGACCGGCACCACCCCGTCATGCAGGGTCGAGGGTTTGAAATAGTCGGTCGAATGGCCCTGGAACCAGTAGGCGCGCTCAAAGCCGCGCGAGGTCGGCCAGTTATGATAGGGCCCGTTGGGACCGCTGCTGCCCGAATTATTGACATGCCATTTGCCGACCAGGAAGGTTGACCAGCCGGCATCGCGCAGGATCTCCGGCATGGTCGCGGCCTCGCGGGTCAGGTCACCGCGATAGCCCGGATAGCCGGCGTCGATGTCCGCCAGCCAGCCCATCCCCGCCGAATGCGAGTTCAGCCCCGTCAGCAGGGCCGCCCGGGTCGGCGAACACATGGCACAGGTGCGGAAGTTTGAATAACGGACGCCCGCCCCGGCCAGGGCGTCGAAGGCCGGGGTGCGGATCTCGCTGCCGTAACAGCCCAGATCGGCGAAACCAACGTCATCCATAACGATGGTGATGATGTTCGGCGCACCCTGCGGGGCCGCCGGCTCACCGGAATAGGACGGGCGCGAGTCCCGAAACGACTCGCGCACTCGCGCCGCCGCGCCGGCAGGCACCGCTGCGGGCGTGATATAGGGGGCCGTCGCCTCGCGGATCGCCCCGATCGCCAGGGCACCCCCGGCCGCCGCTGCCGTCCCGGCCGCCGTTCCGATCAGCAGCGACCGACGATCAAGCTGGCGAAATGACCTCTTCTTCGGGTCCTGATCGGTCATGCCGCAACTCCTTCGGATCCATCGCGGTTGAGCAGCGAGAGACATCCGGTTTCTGAAAGAACAGGTTCAAGCCGCGCGCGCGTTTCATGATCGAGATCCGCGAAGGCCGACTGGACCGCCTGCAGGCATTTGGCCTGGTAGCGATCCGTCGGCTGGGACAGTTCAACGCCGCCGGCCCGGTAGGAGAACGTCGCCTGCCCCTGCTGCACGGCCGCGGCATTGGCGTCGAGACAGGGCAGATAGTGGGTCGCGCATTCGACAAGCAGGGCCCTGAGGGCCGGCGAGTCGACATCCTCATCCCACTGACCCTCAACATCACCCGACAGGTCATCGGTGATCTGCACCCAGCGGAACAGCCAGGGATAGTGGTCCCGCATGAGCGCCTGGGGCGTCGGGTCGGTGGCAAGCTGGGTCAGCTGGCCGTAGAAGGCCATGTCCGCCGCACTCGGGCGATCGCCGAACAGGAAGCCGCGCTCGACCACCCGCTGGTTCAGGGCGGACATGATCCGGGCGGCCGAGGCCTCGATGACCGGTTGGGCCGCCTCACCGACACCCACGAGATCGCGGCGCCCGACCTGACGGTCCCGCCAGACCACAGCCTGTTCGACAATGGCATCGGCACCGCCGCCCCGCACGGCGTCAAAGGCCAGCCAGCGGCTCATCTGTTCCTGGTCCACCGGCCGGGCCCAGCGGTAGAGATACATGGCCCTGGACAGCCATTCGTCCGCCATGTCCTCGAGCAGCAGCGACAGGAAGGCCACTCCGGGATCCGTCGGGACCAGACTGCGCGCGCCCGGATGCCAGGCCTCAAGTTGCTGGATCAACCTTGTGGAGTCGTTCCAGGCCTCGCCCTCCGGTGTGACGAGCACGGGCACCACCTTGGCCTTCATCGCCTGGGCGGCGACAAATCCCGCCAGACCGCCCTGCCAGACGAACGGAATACGCCGATACCGCAGGACCGCGCGCATCTTCATCGAATAGGGCGATCCAAGCGCACCCTTGAGCTGATAGAGGCCCGTCCCGACCAGATCCTCGTGCAAATTAACCTCCGCCGCAGGGGTTGGAACGATCTACTATTGGCATTCAGGCTGCCATAATGATGATGGTGGCGAGGCCGGTCAATCGATCTGGCTGGAGTGTTTCAATGCTGATCGTGCATGGACTGGATCTGTCGTATTTCACGGGGAAGCTCGAGGGCTATCTGCGCGCCAAGGGCCTGCCCTATCGACTCGAGGAGATGAGCACCGGCAGCTTTCGCCGGCTGGCCCGGCACACCGGCGTGCAGCAGATGCCGCAGCTGGAACTGCCCGACGGACGCTGGATGACGGATACGGTCCGGATCATAGACGCCCTCGAGACGGAATGGCCCCAACCGACCCTGACCCCTTCAGACCCGGCCTGTGACTTCATGGCCGGACTCATCGAGACCTTTGCCGACGAACACCTTTGGCGGCCGGCCCTCTACTATCGCTGGGCCTTCGCCGAGGATGCCCGTCTGATGAGCGGGCGGCTGGCGCGCGGCATGCTGCGGGACATACCAGGCCCGCCCGCCCTCAGACGTCTGGCCATCCTGTGGCGGCAGCGCGCCCGGTATCTGCAGGGCGAGGGCGTGACTTCGGCGAACCGGGCCGCGATCGAGGCGGACTATCTCGATCTGCTGGATGCCCTGGAGCCTGTCCTCACCCGACGGGACTGGGTCATGGGCGATGCGCCGACACGGGCTGATATCGGGCTGTTCGGTCCGATGTTCCGCCATTTCCACTGCGACCCGACGCCGGGCCGGATCATGCGGGCGCGGGCACCGTCCGTCGCAGCCTGGGTCACGCGACTGTGGGCGCTGAACGGATCCGTGGGAGTCGACGCCCGGTCAGTGACGTCGATCCCGGATGATCTGGGCGGTGTCATCAGCCTGATCGTGGAGCGTTTCCTGCCGGAACTCTCGACAAACGCTGTCGCGCTGGCCGCCGGCAAGGACCAGGTCCGGTACGGGCTCGGCGACCACGACATTCGCTATCCGGCCAACCCCTACCGGGCCGGGCGGCTGTCACGCCTGCAGCGTGAGTTCTCTGCCCTGCCCCCATCGGCCCGGGACACAGTGACAGGCTTGCTCGGCCCAGTAGCCGCTCGACTGCTGGCGGGGCCGATCCTCACCGAACCCGCCCTTCCGCCCGGCCTGCGTGATCGCAGGGGTCTCCCCACCCAGTGACGAGGTAAAGCCATGACCAGGCCCTATGTTCTCTACGGCATGCCGGTCTCCATGTTTACCGGCAAGGCGCGGGCCCATTTGCGCAAGCGCGGCGTTCCGTTCCAGGAGCGGCTGGTCAATGATCCGAGGTTCGGTGGTGTGATCGCGCCGTCGCTGGGCCGGTTCATGATCCCGGTTCTGGAGACGCCCGACGGGGCCATCATCCAGGATACGGCCGACATTCTCGACCACATCGAACAGGCCTTTCCGGCCCCGGTATCGATCTATCCGACCGGACCCCGACAGTCGGTCATCGCCCGCATTTTCGAACTGTTCGGTGATGAGGGGATGATCCGGACCGGCATGCACTATCGCTGGAGCTTTCCCGAACAGAACCATGCCTTTATCCAGGCCGGTTTCGCCGCCGGGATCGCGCCCTCTGCCGAGCCGTCGCAGGTCCCCATGATCGCCGAAGCACCGATGGCGAAAATGGGGGGCTACCTGCCCGTCCTGGGGGTCACAGCCGAGACCATACCCGCCATCGAACAGGCCTATGAGACCCTGCTGGACGCCTTGAACCAGCATTTCCGCCAGTCGCCCTACCTGCTGGGCGGCGTGCCCAGCGTCGGCGATTTCGGCCTGCTGTCGTCCTTCTATGCCCATCTGGGCCGCGACCCCTACCCGGCCGACCAGATGCGGCGGCGGGCCTATTTCGTCTTGCGCTGGGTCGAGCGGATGAATGCGGCCGATGCCGACATGCCGGAGTTCCTGGATATGGCTCAGGCCTATGCGGCGGACGACGGTCTGGCCGAAACCCTTGGTCCGGTCTGCGCCGCCGTGGCGGGGATCTACAGTGCCGAACTGACCGCCCAGGTGGAGGCACTGGACCGATGGCTGGCCGACCATCCGGACATTGCGGCGGGAGAGCTTCTGCAGTCAGAAGAGCGGAACCGCCGTCCTCGGGGGCAGGTGACCTTCGACCTGATGGGAACACCGGTCACGACCAGCCTGAGGGCTTTCAGCGTCTTCAAGCTGCAGTCGGTGACCGATGCATTCGACCGGCTGGATCCGGCCGGGCGCGAGTCGGTGCGCGCCTGGCTCGCGCCGCTGGGACTGGCCCAATGGCTGGATCTCAAGGCTCGCCGACGCATCGAGCGGATCGGGAACCGCGAGGTGTGGGCCGGTCTCCCGGAGTGAGCGACCGGCCCGGCTGTTCTCTAGTTCAGGATATTGCCGAGCTGCATGGCAAGGCCCATGTCGCCCTCGATCTTGATCTTGCCCGACATGAAGGCGGCGGTCGGGTTCAACCGGCCCGCAGCCATTTCGAGAAAGTCGGCTTTCGAGATCTTGACCGTGCAATCGGCTGCACTGTCCTCATTGTCGACCAGCGCTTCGTCGCCCTTCGAGTCGATCCGGATGGCTCCGTCGTCGCCGAAATGGAACTTCACCGTCTTGCCCTTGATGCCACCGTTGGCCGCGACGCGGCCCCGGATCTCCGAGGTGATTTCGTCTAGCGTCATGTCACGTTCCTCCGGTATGGAAACAATTCAGGTTAGGGTGGCTGGATTAGCCACGCGGGATGCGTAATATTTCGGCATTCCGGATGTCAATATTTGGAGCGGTATTTTGCTGGAACGCGCAGGCGACAAGTCTGTTGTCGATGGCCGGCGCATTCGCAGCCAGCGCAGCCGCTCGGCCGTCGCCCGGGCTCTGCTCGACCTGGTCCGCGAAACGCGTCAGATGCCGACGATGGACGCGGTCGCCGACCGGGCCAATGTGTCCCGGCGCTCCGTCTTCCGGCATTTCGCCGATACCAATGAGCTGATCGTCGCGGCAACCCAGCTACAGCGTGACGAGGTCTTCGCCCGGTTTCATTCACGCGATATCAGCAGCCTGCCGGAACCCGAGCTCATCACCGCAGTGGCGCAGAGACTGGGCCGGCTGTGGGAGTATATCAGCCCCGTCCGGGACGTCGCGCGCTCCATGCGGGCCCAGAATCCGGTGATCGACCGGATGCTGCGCGAAGATGAGGTCACACACCGCAACTACCTGAACACCGTCTTCTCGACCTCGCTCAGCCTGGCAGCCGAGGCCGATCGGGAGCTGTTCCTGCGATCCATGGTCCTGGCATCGTCCTGGCCGACATGGATCGGCATGCGCCGCGACCAGCAGCTGACCGTGGTCGAGGCCCGACGGGTGATGGAGCACACGCTGCGCTCGCTGCTGCTGGCCGCGCGCACCCGGGCAGGATAAACCCCCGCGGCCATCCGGACAGACCGATCCCGATCCCGACCTTCCGTCGGCTCAGTTGGCCCGGGTCGAAAGGTTCATCACGGCGGGCACAACGCGGTCACAACGGACACGACGGGACCGGGCGCTTGCCGCGATTGTCGATCCCTTATGGCATCGAAGAGAGACAAGGGCGGCTTTGCCGCCGATCTTCCCTTCGACGAAAAACCGAGCTTGAAGGAAGCGATCGGCGTTGGTGCCACGGCCTCGATCCCGTCGTGTCCGCTGTGACCTCGTTGTGTTCGCTGTGATGAACTCCTCTCGCTGGAGGCCCATGCATCAACTGAAGCGCCGATGGCTCTAGAACAGCCGTCTGCGCTGCATGCTGTCGTCACCGCGCGGCAGGCTGAACAGCATGCCGTCCTCGCCGACGATGATCGGTCCGTCAAAATGCTTGCGGGCATCGCCGAGGAAGGCCGCATAGCCATAGTCCAGGGGCTGGGGCGGGACGAGGTGGTTCAGCACCAGGGTATCGACGCCCGCAGCCTTCGCCGCATCGGCCGCCTGTTCGGGGGTGGCGTGATAGTCGACGATGTCGCGCATGACCTGGGCCAGATTGGCAAGCCGCTTTTCGTCCAGTCGCTTTTCGACGGCCAACAACACAGCCGGCTGCAAGGCTTCATGCACGAGCAGATCGGCACCGGTCGCCATGGCGTTCAGATGGGGCGACACGGCCGTGTCACCGCTGAAGACCACGCTGCGACCCGCATAGTCGAAGCGATAGCCGACGGCGGGATGGACGGGATCATGCTGGACGGTGAAGGCTGTCACGACCAGGCCATCGGCATTGTAGACCACGAGCCCCTTGGCCGCCGCAGCACCCTCGATACTGAAGGCGACGGGGGAAGCCCCCTGTCCGGACGGGGGCGTAATCGCTGCGCCGTGGTGCGCGACCCGATAGCCGGTGTCGAGCGCATAGGCGGCATTGAAGCCTGCGGCGACGCGCTCAACGCCCTCGGGTCCATACAGGGGCGTCGGCCGGGTGCGGGTACCGCCGACCCAGCTCTGCAGCAGAACCGGCGGCAGGCCGTCGATATGGTCCGAATGGAAATGGGTGAGGAAAATCGCCTCAATCCTGGAGGCCGGAATACCCATCCTCGAAAGGGTGCGGGCGGCACCCTCCCCGCTGTCGATCAGGAAGACCTTGCCGCCGACGATCACGGCGCTGCACGGGCCCGCCCGGGTCGGATCAGGCATGGGTGAGCCGGTGCCGCACAGTGCGACATTGAGGCCATCAGGCATGTCAGCGACACTGTCGCGACCGACCTGGGTGTCGGCAACTCGCGCCAGCAATGCGGCTCCGATCGGCCGCTGAAACGCGATCAGCACTCCGACCACCAGAACAACGAGGACGAGCCCGGCGAGGGCAATGCGGCGAAGGATCATGGTTCCGTTCCGGTTCTGAAGTCTGGGGCGGTGGCTCTTGGCCCGCCAAGGGTTTCAATGATGGCCTGCTCGACCAGCCAGAGCCGGTCCTGTCCCCAGGTGGCCAGGTCTCCGAACCGGAATGACGGCACGCCCCAGAGCTCATCGGCAAACATGGAGCAGCGATTGTCCTCGGCGACGTCGCGCCAACGCTCATCCGCCAGCCAGACACGGGCCTGTTGCCAGTCCAGCCCCGCCCGTTCGACCAGCTGACGCAGGCCCCGGTCGGACCCGGCATCGATCGCCTCGGCGAACACACCGTGCAGGAAGGACGATGCGAAGGCCGGTCCGGCTCCGATTGCGATGGCACCGTTCAGGATGGCCAGACCCCGTTCCACCGGCCGTCCAACCGGATCGCAGATGGAGCCGAAGGGAAGCCCCAGATGGTCAGCCTCCCGCTTGCAGTCACGCAGGATATAGTTCCGCTTGGCCGCCGGTACCGGAAGACCGCGCATGACCATGGGCAGAACAAAACGCAGGCGCAGCGCCACCCCATAGTGGTCAGCCAGGGCCAGGACCCGCTCCATCGCCAGATAGGTGTAGGGGCTTCGGAACGAGAGAAACATCTCCAGCGCCGGTGTATCCGGGGCAGCAGACCTGTCGGTTTCGACAAATTTCAGCTCCGGGCGCGCCGCCAGGGGCCGGGAGAGCGATCCGCCGCCGCATCCCAGGGCCCTGAGCCGCATCTCCAGATCGCCGAGACGATCCACGCCCCAATACCACTCGCCGGCATGACACAGGGTCGCGCCGAGGTAGTGGCCGAGCCTCTCCCGCAGACGCTCGCCTTCCTCAAGAGCCCGGGCGACTGCCGCCGGGGTCGCTGCACCGAAGGCCGCTTCCGCCGCATCGAGGGATTCACCCTTGCCCAGGGCTTGGGCGACAACCGGTGCCGCTTCCGCAAAACGTCCGGTGTCGATCGCGGACTGCAGAATGGCCCGGGCCCGTTCCACCTCCGGCGCGGACGGTATGGCCCGGTCGGAATAGTCCAGCCCATAGGCGGGGGCGAGCTGGGCGGCGTCGCGCCGGGCATAGACCGCCAGCTTCTCCCGCTCCGGCGCCGCCCAGCCCGGCGGTGGAGGCACCAGATGCGGCTTGAGTACGACACCGTATTGCTCGACCAGGCCGGCGAGCCGGCCGGCCATCAGGGCAGAATAGGGATCGTCGACCTGATGGAAATACAGGACCTCATGCGGCTTTCCGGCCCGAATACGAGCCGCCTCGAACCGGCGACGCTGCGTATCGCGTCGCCGGTTCGAGGTGATCGTCCGGCTGACCATGGGCGCGATCAGTGCTTTGATCCCCATGGCCGAGCCCCGGCGTCCCCCGGTCAGAAATTGCGACGCAGGGTGATGCCTGCTGTGCGCGGCGCTTCCATGAAGGCGCTCTGGCTTCCGGCTTGGTAAGTCGTGTCGAAAACGATGTTGGCGATACGTTCGTCCGTCAGGTTCCGCACCCAGATTTCCACTCCCCAGGCCTTGTCGAGCGTGCCCAGACCGAGGCTGGCGTTGAGCAGGATGTAACCGTCCTGGAGGGACAGCGGGTCAAGGTCCTGGGCAGTCGTGTAGTCAGAGCGATAAAGGTAGTTGAGGTTGGCGCGCAGGCCGACAGAGCCGTTCAAAGGTTTCGCAAAGGTGATACCACCTGAAATCAGAACATCGGACACGAAGTTCGGCGTCTGTCCGCTCAGATCCTGCACCGTTCGACCGGCGACGATCTGGCCGGCAGTCGGGCTGGCGTTCGTGAAGTCAGTGTACTGCGCGTCCTGGAGTGTGCCGCCGCCGTCGAGGATGATGTAGTCCGTCAGCTGGATGCGGTAATCCCACTCCAGTCCCTTGCTCTCCAGCCCCGCGGCGTTGACGATTCGGAAGGACGTCCCGTCGAAGGCGTTGGTTTGATAGTTGTCCAGCGTCTGGAAGAAGACGTTGGCGTTCAGCTGCGCCCGGCCGTCCCAGAAGCGGAACTTGCCGCCGGCCTCGAAGGCATCGACGGTTTCGGGATTGAAGACGACCCGCTTCGGGTCGGCCACGGGGTTACCGGGCGTCGTCTGCGCCGCCGTTCGGCTGAGGTTGAAGCCCCCGGACTTGTAGCCTCGGGCATAGCGCGCGTACAGGTTCATCCCTTCGGACAGTTCATAGCCGGCGCTGACCGTCCCCGAAACGTCGTCGTCGGTGAATTCCGTCGAGAACGGGTTCACCGCCGGGAAATTCTGCAAGGCCCTCAGCGCAGCGAATGGAGCCAGCGGACCAACGAACTGGATCTGGGACAGCTGATCGAACGACCGGATCCGGTAGTCGGCGCTCTTTTCTTCGCGCGAGTAGCGCAGGCCGCCGGTGATCTCGAGCCTTTCGGTGGCGTTCCAGGTCGCCTGTCCGAACACAGCGGCACTGCGACTCTGATAGTCATAGTCGTCGTTCACCGCGACGCCGGCCGCACTGAACGTGCCGATGGGCCGCCCTGTCGCCTGCTCCAGACGGGTCAGAATGGGGATCGTCACACCGGGAGCGACCGGGACGCGAGGGGTGATCGCCTCAAGATAGGCGCGGAACTGGGTTCCGTAACGCAGTTCCTGGTCGGCAAAGATGTCCTGGTTGAACAGAAACCCGCCGATCAGCCACTCCAGCCGAGCATCGGGATCTGCAGAGGCCAGACGGATCTCGAGAGAGCCCTCCTCAATGTCCTGGCCCGTTGTCTGGCTGAGCAGATCGAGGCTCGTAAAGTCTGCGTCGATCGTCGGAAGGGTCTCGTACGTCCGCCGGGATGCAATGACGGTCAGGTCGGTCGACCCGAAGTTCCAGTCAAGCTGGCCCGAAATGCCCTGGTCCGTCGACGAGTCGCTGACGGGTTGGGTCGCCGGGTTCAGCGCCACGTCATAGCGGCTGTTGTCGACGAAGGTCCCGGCGACGCCGCCATAGGTCCCGGCCGTGCCTGAACGCCGGACGCCCCCCAGCGCCGGGATCACCGCGCCTGTTGGACCGTAGAAGACGGGCACGGCGACACAGCAGACTTCATCAGTCTCGGACCGATCGGCGATCAGTCGCAGGGTCGCGCTGGGCGAGATGTCCCAGAGCAGTTGCCCCTTCACCGACCAGCGTGACCGGTCATTGTAGGTTCCGCCGGAAATGATGTCCTCGACGTACCCATTCCGTTGTTGGGACGTGGCTGTCAGGCGGCCGGCGACCGCATCTCCAAACAACGGTCCGGTAACGGTACCGCGGATCTGGCTGTAGCTGTAATCGCCCAGCGAAGCCTCGATTTGCCCGCCGGGTATGAACTGCGGCAGCTCAGTCTGCACGGAGATGACACCGCCGGACGTATTCCGGCCAAACAGCGTGCCCTGCGGTCCGCGCAGCACCTCGATCTGGCTGACATCGGCGAGATCGCCGAGGGCCGCGCCCGGGCGGCCCCGATAGACGCCGTCTATGAACACCCCGACCGACTGCTCAAGCCCCGTGTTTTGTCCTGGCGTACCGATCCCTCGGATCGTGAAAACGGTCTGGGTCGAACCCGTGCTGGAGTTTACGACCAGGGTGGGTGCGACGATCTGCAGGTCGCGGACATCGCGGACCTGGGCCGCTTGAAGCTGCTCGCTTGAATAGGCCGTTACTGCGACCGGCACATCGAAGAGGCTCTCGGGACGCTTGGTCGCCGTAACGATGATCTCGTCCAGCCTTGCTGGCTCCGAGGCACCGCCCTGCGAGTCCTGCGCCATGGCAACATTCGAGGCGGCCATGGCCACTGTGAGCGACAAAAGCGATACGCCGAGCTTCTTGGTGGTCTTCATAACAATCCTCCCCTTGGCTGCCATGCTGTTGAAAGCTGGAGCCTTCCCTCGTCCTGTCTCGCAGTTACGCGGCGGACTTGATGGACACGTTAGCACCATCAGTGCCAAAATAAAGTGGGCTTCCGACGATTAGGCTTTGCCGCAGAATACCGTCCTGGTTATGGTTTTCGTGCGGTCGACGGTCAGAAGGTTACCGACCTCCGCGGGATTCAGTTCCCTCACCAGCAATGCCAAGAGGGCCACGTCTTGATCACCATCGTCCGGTTCGCACTCCTCGGGCTAGGGGTCCTGACCCTGCCGCTGGCCGCAGGTTTTCTGCTGGCACCCGCACGGGTCGCCCTGCGACTGGGGCTGGAGCCGACAGGCCCGGTCGGACTGTCGACCCTGCGCGGCGACTTCTTCGCCCTGTTCCTGATGTTCGGCCTCTCGGCCATCTACGCCTCGGTGCGCAACCGGTCGGATGTCCTGATCATCCCGATGATCATGATCGCGGTCATCATCCTGGGCCGGCTGTTCAGTGCGGTCGTGGACGGCAGTGGCCCGGAGGCCCTGCCACTGATCGCGGTCGAGGTGGTAATGCTGGCGATCGTCTTCCTCGGCTACCGGACCCTGCCGTAGCACCGTCCAGCGCCCTGTCCCCGGGGAAGGGCCCCGGTTCAGGATTTGAGGGCGATCGCCGCAACGAGACGGAACACCGCGCCATAGGGCGGCGCAATCAGCCGGCTGGAGTGCCAGCGGCCCGCCTCGAACACGCTGCGGGCATGGCTGAATTCCTCAAAGCCCCGCTGTCCGTGATAAGCTCCGGAACCGCTCTCGCCGACGCCGCCAAATGGCAGATGCTCATTGGAGAGGTGGACCATGGTCGTGTTCACCGAAACCCCACCCGAGAGGGTGCTGTCCAGAACCTGACGGACGATGGACCGGTCATCACTGAACACATAGAGGGCCAGTGGCCGTTCCCCGGCGTCTACCCGGGCGCAGGACGCCGCGATGGAGTCGCTGCTCAGTACAGGCAGCACCGGTCCGAAAATCTCCTCGCGCATGACGGCCAGGTCCGCGGGCGGGTCAATCATCACGGTGGGGGCGATCCGTCGGCTTCCGGCGAGGGAG
>Ga0247843_1003121_pt1 | contig 28028 bp, 26 predicted proteins | sample LaCruzMarch2017__FD_192420 | JGI IMG/M metagenome (GOLD analysis project Ga0247843, IMG submission 192420) | Freshwater microbial communities from meromictic Lake La Cruz, Castile-La Mancha, Spain - LaCruzMarch2017_8m | ecosystem: Environmental > Aquatic > Freshwater > Lake | place: Spain... | reverse complement strand
CTACACTGGAAACAATTAAAGAAGATTGAGTTTGAAATTAACAACAGACCCATGAAGTGCCTTGACTGGAGAACTCCCTACGAGGCAATGATGAAGAAAAGTTGCGCTGCCTTCTTGTAGTCGGGATTTTAAAGCAGATGTAAACAGTGCGGTTATAACGCTCAAAAAAACCACCCCTAAACTAAAGACAGTCTACGCTGAGCCTAACGCTAGTAGAGATTTGGAAAAGTATGTTTCTAGTTATGTTATTCGGAACCGCATTCCACTACAGACAGGTGAGGATTGGCCTTTAGAGAAAGACGATGAGCTTGCTTTAGATAAGTTTAAACACAGTTTGCTAGCTTACTTCGAAAACAAGTTTCCTAAAGACCCTAAGTCGAAGGATAAAGCTTACCGAGAAACTTTAAATCATGTCCTAAACCTTGGTGATGAACTCCTTCAGAACGGGCTTCTTAGAAACCCCGCTACGACGAGAGAAAAACTAGCACACGTAAAAGAACTCCTTCAGAAAACAAAGAATCCTGAAGCATTAAAGAGAATCTACGAACTAAATTTGGGTATTTTATATAATATTATGATCGGAAAGCATTCTTATAAGATGAGTCCAGAGTTTGCGCAGATCGATGATATTATTACGGATGCATTTTCTCGTCATAAGCTTCAAGATCACCTGAAACAAACAGCGGATGATCCGAAACTTAAAGGATGTTTAAATGAAATTCTGCCTAGAGACTATTTTATTTCAAGTGAATCAAATGATATTAATCGGAGCTTTGTTCTCACAAAGCTCGAAGAGAAGCTAAAGTTACTCTCTTTGCGGCTCACAAAGAGCCGAAATAATCCATACACGATTCCTGCTGAAATTTTAGCGCAGAGGGAAAACGCTACCGATGTTAGGTCTGTGAAAGCGAAGATCTCCTCTGTCATTTCTCAATGTATCAAAGGTCCTTATGGGAATGATGTCGCTAAACTTGGAGCAAGAATTTTCGGTGAGAAAGAGTATCAAGGCTTTTTGCATAATAAGAATGTGGGCAAATTACCTCGCGTGAATCAATCCTTTCCCTATCGATCGAACGTCGTGGAATAGTGGATATCTGCTTTTACTTCAGTCGCAAGTGAAATACCTTGAACCTTTGAAACCCATGCTTGGCTACCGCCACTGAACTTCCACTGCTTTCCATCGCTATCCTTATAAATAACGGAATTTTTAGGGCCACTTTTGGCCGATACATATTTAACCACTGGAACCTCCCCCAATAAGCTCGAGTAATTGCGGACAAACGTAAATTTTATTTCTTAAACCTCCGGTCTTTTCCGTTAAAATTTTCATTTTCACCAAGCGCTTTACTCCGTGATTGACAGAGTTATAGGGCAATTTCCATTTTTTAGAGAGATGAGAAACCGAAATAATTGGATTCTGAAAAAGCTCTTCAATGATTTTTGTCACCGTCTCTGGAACATTCTTCTGTTTGCGAACTTTTTCGAAAATCTCCTCTTGCAAATGAGTTAAATGCTTTGCATCCGTGATGGCAGCTTGAGATTGCTCACATACCCCGCGCAGAAAAAATTTTATCCATTCATTCCAAGCCCCTTTTTGGCTCACTTCGAAAAGCCTGGTGTAATACTCGGTCCGATAGCGGTAAAAAAAACTAGATAAATATAAAATAGGTTGCGACAGCATTCCCCGCTCCAACATTAAAAATAGAATTAAAAGACGGCCTAATCTGCCGTTGCCATCTAGGAATGGGTGAATGGCTTCAAATTGGTAATGAATAAACGCACATTGAATCAGCAGCGGCTCTTTAGGATCAGAATGAATGTATTGTTCAAGATCGGACAAACACGCCGCCATCTCTTTTACTGGAGGTGGGACATGTTTTGCGTCTGGCAAGAGGCACCCAGGTGAGCCGATCCAGTTTTGCGTGACACGTAATTCTCCGGGAGTTGTATGGTGTCCTCGCACTCCTCGCATCAAAATCGAGTGAAGTTCTTTTAAAAATCTCGTAGAGATGGGGAGCTTTCCCATTCGTTTGACTCCAACCTCAAGAGCGCGTGCATAATTTTGTACTTCTTGAATATCGGCTAAGTTATTCTGCCCAGTACCCCCAGCCTCTAAAAGAAGGAGGTCATTCAGACTAGCTTGCGTTCCCTCAATTTGTGAGCTTGAAACAGCTTCTCTCTGTGTATAAGGAGTAATCAGTAAATACGGATTAGGTAGCGTATGACCTGTTCCTTTCAGTTCTCCCATGAGTCTGTCAGCTTTTGACAGTAAGAGAGTCATTTCCTCATCAAAAGTGACTGACGGCGGAAGAGGATTTGGAATGAAAGCCCAGTAACCTTCAAGCGTTCGAATACATTTTCCAGAATTAGATTTTTTGAAAATTTCAGGTTTCATAGCCTGAAATAAAGAATCTGCTTATTTCAAGATTAAGTCAAATCCTGAAATAAAGAACATGGTGGCTGAGGGCGGGATCGAACCGCCGACCTGAGGGTTATGAATCCTCCGCTCTAACCAACTGAGCTACCCAGCCAAGATTTTTTTAATGCAGAGAAGTACTATCTATTCCACATAAAGGGTATGACAGAGAAGAAAAATCAGACGCCGTATCCAAAACCAGGTCAATCAGGTGGCGTATTGATGAGAGCCCTAGTGAAGTCCTTCAGAGATGCCAAAATCAAGATCCCAATAACTTCGCATATCCAAATCGCGGTTTCGGGCGGTGCGGACAGCATCGCGCTTGCACTTGCGCTTCTTAAGTATGGAAGAAGAGTCGTCGGAAGGGATCTGATTATTTTGTCGCATTTCAATCATGGCTGGCGGGGGAGTGAGTCTGATCAAGACGCTTTGTTTGTCGAAGCATTCGCAAAAACGCAAGACGCCCAGTTTCGTTTAGGCAAAATGCCAACAGATGAGGCGAAAGATTCAGAAAGAACCTCACGCGAAGAAAAGGCTCGTACCGCAAGATATGGATTCCTAAAAAGCGTAGCCGCGACCGAGTCTTGCGCACTCACTCTGACTGCGCACCACCTAGAAGATCAGGTTGAAACACTGGTTTGGAGGCTTTTTACAGGGGATTTCCTAAAGCTGCCAGAAGGTATTCGAGTGAGGCACGAGGGGATTTTTCGTCCGCTCTTAGTTATAGAGCCCAGCACGCTCCGTGAATTCTTAAAAGAAGAAGGCCAAGAATGGCGAGAGGACTCTTCAAATCTTGATACGAAATACCTAAGAAATGCGCTTCGGGCGAACGTGCTGCCTGAAATTAGAAAACTCTATCCTTCTGCAGATAGGGCAATTCTTGAGCTTTCAAGAAAAATTAAAGCCCTCAAGCACTCCATTCGTTGAATGATCAGTCAAATGTTGGTACCTTGTGATGGCTCCCAAATTTTTAGAGAGGTGGTGAGCAAAAATGAATACATCGAACTTAAAGACCCTGTTGCTAATCGTTTTTGTTTTTCTAGTATCTGCGAGCTTATTTAAGCTCATTGATCCGGGTAGCCGCACTCGTAAGCAGATTCAGTTTAAAGAGTTTGTAGAGCTCTTAAATGCAGAGCAAATCGAAGACGTGAGCATTAAACCGGATAACGTGATCTTTGGTGTGAAGAAAACCCCTTTTGAAGGGACAACCTCCAAGACGTTTGAAACTGTAGGCCCCTCAGAAGGCGGTCAGTTGTTTGCGATGTTACAGAATAAAAAGATCACTCCGAATTACGAACGAACGGAGAAGACACCTTTCTGGCAGACCGTTCTTCTCTCCGGGTTTCCAATTTTGTTGTTATTTGTTTTTTTCTTCTTCCTTACCCGTCAACTCCAAGCTGGAGGCGGCAAAGCCATGTCATTCGGCAAGAGTAAAGCCAGAATGCTAACCGAGGGTCAAACCAAAGTGACTTTCAAAGATGTGGCAGGTGCCGATGAGGCGAAGCAGGAGTTAGAAGAAATAGTGTCTTTCTTAAAAGATCCTAAGAAGTTCACTCGTCTTGGGGGAAGAATTCCAAAAGGGGTTCTCTTAATGGGCTCTCCAGGTACTGGAAAAACACTCCTTGCAAGGGCTATTGCGGGCGAGGCAGGTGCGCCATTCTTTTCTATAAGCGGATCTGATTTCGTGGAGATGTTTGTGGGCGTGGGTGCATCGCGCGTAAGAGATTTATTCGAGCAGGGCAAGAAACATGCGCCTTGTATTATTTTTATCGATGAGATCGACGCCGTTGGACGACACAGAGGCGCTGGTCTCGGTGGTGGTCATGATGAGCGCGAACAAACTTTAAATCAGCTCCTTGTGGAGATGGATGGTTTTGAGGGCACTGAGGGAGTGATTCTGATTGCTGCTACAAACAGGCCAGACGTGCTTGATCCTGCGCTCCTAAGGCCAGGAAGGTTTGACCGAAGGGTCGTCGTTGCGGCTCCGGATTTAGCTGGAAGAGAAGCGATTTTGCAGGTTCACACCCGTAAAACTCCAATTAAGGACAATGTAGATCTATCGGTTATTGCGCGCGGGACGCCAGGATTTTCAGGTGCGGATCTACAGAATTTGGTCAACGAGGCAGCGCTGCTTGCCGCGAGAAAAGACAAAAAATTTCTTGAGATGGATGATTTCGAGGAAGCGCGAGATAAAGTGCTCATGGGCGCTGAGCGAAAAAGTATGGCCATTTCAGAAAAAGAAAAGCGAAACACCGCTTTTCATGAAGCTGGTCACACCATTGTCGGAAAGTTCCTCCCCGGTACCGATCCCATTCATAAGGTGACGATCATTCCTAGGGGCCGGGCGCTCGGAGTGACTCAGACTTTGCCTAATGAAGATAGAGTCAACATGTCGAAAGAACGTGCTGAAGATTTCATTGCCTTCCTCATGGGAGGCCGTGTGGCGGAAGAGATTGTATTTACCGAGAAAACCGCTGGCGCTGGAAATGACATCGAACGCGCAACAGAACTCGCAAGAAGGATGGTGTGTGAGTGGGGGATGAGTGACTTACTTGGGCCCCTTAGTTACGGTCAGAAAGAAGGCGGGCAAATTTTCTTAGGTAAAGATATTTCTCAATCCAGGGACTATTCGGAACAAACAGCCCAGACCATTGACCGTGAAATCAGGGCGATTATTGAGAAAAATTATTCAAGAGCGAAAGATATTCTGAATGAGAAAAAGCCTATTTTGCACGCGATGGCAGAAGCTCTCATAGAGTTCGAGACGCTCGATGCGACGGATGTGGAAAATCTCTGCCAAGGGATTCCGCTCTCAAAACCTGCGCTGGTAAAAAAATCAAATACCGGGGGTGCGCCTAGTGGTGGCAGCGCACCTGCGGTTCCCACTGATCCTAATTTGGTACCTGTGTGAATGATGTTTTTTCTCATTTCTCAAAAAACCTAAGCTGGGTAGATGCCCTAGACGTCCTGATTGTTTCGTTGGTGGTTTACCGAGTGCTTCTGTTAATCAAGGGCACTAGAGCCATGCAGATGCTTACGGGCCTTGGGATATTGGCCATAGGCTATTATCTCTCTGGTACCTTTCAGCTTTTCACAACGCATCTGCTGCTATCTTGGTTCTTTGATTATTTTGTCTTTATTGTGATTGTACTCTTTCAAGACGATCTCAGACGGGCGCTTACGCAAGTCGGAAAGAACCCGTTTTTCTCCGCCCAAAGCTCCGCTCAGGAGCGAGCGATGATTGAGGATATTTGTAAGTCCGCAAGCTATTTAGCAAAAAGAAAAATCGGTGCGCTCATTGTGCTTGAGCGCGAGACGGGGTTAAAAGATTTCATCGAGACTGGGTCTGCACTGGACGCAGATGTAAAAGCAGAATTAATGACTTCAATTTTCGCGCCCACGTCTCCCATTCATGACGGGGCTATTATTATTTCAAGCGGCAGAATCGCAGCAGCCGGATGTTTTCTCCCGCTCTCTAAAGAGATTGGTATTGATAAGCGCTTAGGTACAAGGCACCGCGCGGCTTTAGGGCTGACGGAAGAAACTGATGCTGTGGTTGTTTTAGTGAGCGAAGAGACTGGAGAGGTTCATTTAGTGAGGGGAGGCCAACTCATGAATAACCTCTCTGAGGAAGAGCTTATGAACGGGCTTAAGGTCCTCCTTGAGGTTGAAAAAACAAACCCTGAGTTACCGCGCCGGTTGAAAACGTTTTTACTCAAAGTGCAAGGTAAATGAGTCGTGATTACCGGCAAAGGAAAACAGGTACTACCTGTATTTAAGTCTTGGTTTCATCACTATTTTAGACAAGGTAAAAACGGTCTGTTTAGTGCGCTAAAAGCCAACACGGGTATTCGAGTGCTATCGCTCATTATAGGGCTGTGTCTGTGGTTGCTCGTGATCGGTTCTAGAAGAGAACACGCTTCTAAGGAAGTTCCATTTAGCGTTACAGTGCCCGAGGGATTTATGGTGTCCTCGGAAGTTCCTCCTACAGTGTCGTTTAACTTGCATGGACCTAAGTTCTTTCTAAGAACACTGTTGGCAAGAAATGAGAAACCCATCGAGATTGATTTACGAGAACAGGTCGAGGGTCGGAAAACAACCCAGCGCATTTTAAAGCGGCTTTTTCCAGAGCAGTTTGAAGCTCCGGCTGGCGTTGAAGTGCAGGATGTCCTACCTCCTTCGCTCTCTTTTACGGTCGAAAAGGTCCATAAAGTCAAAGTGCCTGTAAGACTCAGTCTTGTGACAAATGGTGCGGCTTCTATACAACCTGAATTAGTGTCTCGAATAAACACTGACCCTAAACTCATCACTGTGACGGGACCCATGAGTACGGTAATGAAACTCAAGGAAGTACATACAAAGCCTGTAGAACTTAAAGCAGTCCTTCGTTCCTTGGTAGGGACAACCGTGGAATTAGAAGAGAAGCACGGAGTGATGAAACTCAGTCCGATGACAGTGAAAGTGTTCCTGGATTCTCCGGTTCCTAGAACCAAGAAAATTAACGCTAACCAAGTAGGCAAGTATCCTAAAAAAATGCTACAAGAGCCCCAATGAAGAAACTGTTTGGAACGGACGGCATTAGGGGGCTTGCTAATGATGCTCCCATGACGCCTGAGATCGCAATGTCGGTTGGCAGGGCTGTAGCCTATCTCTTTCAGAGCACGCCCGAGCTCCAAGGTCGAACTGCTCTTCCGGTGAGCCTTAGACCTCTTGAGTCGAACCAAGCTTCTAGACGAGCAAAAATCGTCGTTGGAAAAGACACAAGACTTTCAGGATATATGTTGGAGCAAGCGCTTGCGAGTGGGATTTGCTCAATGGGGGCTGATGTGATTCTCATTGGGCCGCTTCCAACACCAGGTGTTGCGTATATCACGCACTCTTTACGGGCAGATGCCGGGATTATGATCTCTGCCTCCCACAATGCGTATGAAGATAACGGGATTAAAATTTTTTCGAGTGATGGGACGAAGCTTCCAGACAGCTTAGAGGAGCGTATTGAGTCGCTGGTCTACGGCACGGAGCTTATGGGATCAGATACAAGGCCGACAGGAGATCTTATCGGAAAAGCGTTTAGGATCGACGACGTTCACTACCGCTATGTGGTTCACCTAAAGAGTTTGTTTGCGAATGACTTAGATCTTATTGGCATTAAAATCGCTCTCGACTGCGCGAATGGTGCGGCCTATAAGGCTGCGCCCCTTGTTTTTGAGGAACTTGGCGCACAAGTCGTCAAAACCGGCGTAAGTCCGAATGGATTAAACATTAATAGTCACTGCGGTGCGCTCCATCCACAAAATGTAGCGTTTAATGTGGTGAGGCATCGTGCAGATTTAGGAATTTCTTTAGACGGAGATGGGGACCGGCTGATCTTGGTTGATGAAAAAGGCGAAGTGGTGGACGGGGATCAAGTGCTTGGTATGTGTGCCATTCACTTAAAGCAAAAAGGGCTCCTTCAGAACGATGTCGTGGTTACAACCCCGATGTCAAACGGTGGACTAGAAGTAGCATTAAATAGCCACGGTATAAAAATGGTTCGTGCTAAAGTGGGCGACCGTCACGTGATTGAGAAAATGAAAGAGTTAGGTGGGGTTTTTGGGGGAGAACAATCTGGTCATTTGATTTTTAAAGATTCTGCGACTACCGGTGACGGGATCCTTGCAGCACTCAAGGTGCTTGAGATTATGGTGGAAAGCGGTAAACCACTGAGTGAACTTAAGAAAGCCGTCGAGCTCTTTCCTCAAGTGGTGAAAGCGGTCCGCGTAAAAGAAAAAACACCACTGGAAGACGCGCCCACGGTTCAAAGCGCAATTCGTTCTGCGCATCAGGAAATAGGCTCCAGTGGAAGGGTTTTTGTAAGATATTCGGGAACAGAATCTGTCGCTCGCATTTTACTTGAGGGTCCCGACCCTCAAGTTCTCAATCGCCATGCAGGTTTGATTTCAGATGCTGTCATGAAAGATGTGCCGACATGAAAAAGTCTCCTGTCCACGCGACGGCCAGACTCGGCGTAAACATTGATCATGTTGCAACTTTGAGGCAAATGCGACAAACGCCTTATCCAGACCTGCTTCAGGTCGCAGATCTTGTTGTCGCCTCAGGAGCGCATCAGATCACGGTTCATTTGCGAGAGGACCGTAGACATATCCAACCAAACGATGTGGTGGCCTTAAAAAAAAGACTCACAGTTCCACTCAATCTTGAGATGGCGCTAACGCCTGCGATGGTCAGGTTTGCGCTTAAGATAAAACCCCAGTGGGTCTGCCTAGTGCCTGAAAAAAGGCAAGAAGTGACTACTGAAGGCGGCCTCAACCTAAAGTCGGGTTATTTAAAAATAAAGAAAGTAATCGAGGCGCTTTCAAAAAAAAATATCAAAGTTTCTCTGTTTATTGAACCCGACTTAGAAGCCGTAGAAATGTCGGCAAAACTAAAAGCTCATGGCGTTGAATTGCACACTGGAAAGTACTGCACACTGTTTCAGAAAAAACAGAAATACCAAGCAGAGTTAAAAAAAGTAGAGGTCGCTGCACGTAGAGCGTCTGAGCTTGGCTTAAGTGTGCATGCGGGTCACGGTCTTTGCGATCAATCGATCAGGCCCATCGTCAAGCTTAAAGGAACACGAAACCCTGGCGAGACTCTTGTTTCTGAATACAACATTGGCCACTACATCATTGCGAGAGCTGTTACGGTCGGGATTGCGACCGCAGTGAAAGAGATGCTCTCTGAGATTGAGAATCCATAGTCACATTTATGAAAAAAAACGACAAAAAACAAACCAGCCTCCAAAGAAACACGCAAGCTGATCTCGTGAAATCTTCGCTTAGAATCTGCTCATCTTCAGAAATGAGGGAGCTTGATGAAATCGCAGAAAGAGACTTTGGGATTTCTCCGTTACTGCTGATGGAAAATGCAGGTCGAGCTGCTTCTCAGGTAATCTTGGAGCGCTTTCCCGATGCGGGAGAAGCGACTGAGATTTTGGTTTTTGCCGGATGCGGTAATAACGCAGGAGATGCGTTTGTCGTCGCTAGACGATTCCTCACCATGGGCCGTAGAGTGAGAATTTTTTATGTAGAGCCTGCAAGAAAATTTAAGGCTGCGGTTTCTCAGAATTTTGAAATCTTGCAGAAACTGGGCGCAAAAATGAGTGGGATTGATAGCATTGCAGTCCTAGAATCTTTTCTTTCACAAGCTAAAGGCCCCTTTACAGTCGTAGATGGAATCATAGGCACGGGGTTAAAAGGCCCCTTAGAAGGTGTGTTTTATGATTTGGTCGAAGCCATAAATAAAATGCGTGCACGGGAAGTCATCGCACTTGATATTCCAACTGGTGTCCATGGGCAAACAGGATCTGACTATTCGATGGCCGTTCAAGCGGACCTCACCGTTTCTTTTGGTTTCCCAAAGTTAGGGCATTTTCTTGCGCCCGGTGCGACGAAACGCGGAGAGCTTATTAACGTAGATATTCCTCTTCCTCATGCCTTTCGAAAAGAGGGAGGAAATTTTCTATTAATGCCTGAACCTCTGACATCACTCTTAAGAGAACGTGATCGATATGGGCATAAAAACAGTTTTGGCCATACTCTGTTAGTGGGCGGGGATCTTGGCCGTCTGGGTGCGATTTTGATGGCGTCTGATGCCACCCATCGCATGGGCACGGGATTAGTTACCGTTGCTACGTGGGAGCGGGCCTTTATGACGGTGCTTCAGAAGCTAAGATCCGAGACGATGGCCGTACCGATAAGGCTTAACGAGCCTGATCTCGAAAAGGATAGAGGCTACATTCAAGGATATTCTTCGATCGTTGTCGGGCCTGGACTTGGGACCCATAAAGAGGCCCAGAAGGTTGTTGGCGAGCTGTTGCAGTATTATGATGGGCCGCTCGTTTTGGATGCTGACGCACTGACCTTGATTGCCGATGGGAATCTTTTTGGGCTTCTACAGAATAGAAAAGGCCCAACCGTGCTTACGCCTCATCCCGGAGAAATGGCGCGACTTCTGAAGGTAGAGACCTCTGCTGTAACCTCAGACCCAGTGCAGTCTATCAAATCCGCTGTCGAAAAGACGGGTGCCGTAGTCCTTTTAAAGGGTGCCGCCACTTTGGTAAGCTCTCCTGACTCTAAAGTTTTTCTCAATCATTACCCTAATGACGGAATGGCTACAGCGGGTAGTGGCGACGTCCTAGCTGGAATGATTGGAGGTCTCTTGGGGCAGGGGATGAGTGGCCTTGAGTCCACAGTGCTTGGGGTTTATCTACACAGCTTGGCGGGTGAACTTGCCGCGAAACAGTTAGGTCATCGCAGCATGACTGCGTTTGATATCGTGGAGAATATTTCAAATGCCTTCCAGAAAATCGAACATCCAAGTCATCCTACAATCGCTATTGAAAGCCGGGCAAAAATACTCTGAGCTTGGCCTTCATGATTTTCTTCAGGCGCATAAAAACGACCTTATTCTTAGCGTAAAGGAACGTCCTGTAGTTTTTCTTTTAGAGGGCGAACTGGGTGTTGGGAAATCGAGTTTTGTGGCGGAGTTTCTAAAATGCTTTGGATTTCCTAAATATTTAGGATCTCCGACCTATCCTGTAGCGATTTCCTATGCGAAAGAGATGAGTCCTGGTCTTGGAATGGATTGCGTTCATGTGGATCTCTACCGAATCAAAGATGCAGAAGAGCTGATAGAACGCGGACTAGAAGAGCTGTTTTTAGAGCCCAAAACCATTCTCTTTATCGAATGGCCTAGTCGCCTTGGTGAAATGGGTTACGATAGAAACCAGTTATTTTTCGCAGAGAATCCTTCTAAAGATATTATTCACTTACACTGGAAGTCTCACGGACTATTTGAAATCACGCAGCTTTAGTGGAGCGGCTTGTCGTAGAACGATTGCCCCAAACAGAGACCAGCTGCTTTATTTGAATCTTACTCGTCTGAGGTAAAGTGAATGCAATCATGACCGGATTTTCAGTGTGCACCAGAACATACAGAATTTCATTTGCTCCCGCATGGAATAACTTTCTAAGCCCTTGTTTATAGGCCTCTGAGGGCTGATCAGCGCGCAGTAAATTGGTGCACTCTAAAACAATATCTTGTGTGCTAGATTCCGTGACGCGCTTCCAGAAATATTTCCATCTTGAGGATTTTGGACCGGCCTGCATGAGATAAGTATCTTTTGGGTTTTTTGCGTATTGGATCAAGGGCTTAAGTTCTTCGTTATCTTTTTTAAGGATAAAGCACACTTGAACATTTTCTTTAAATGGGCCTTGCAGGTAGCTCTCTAGAGACTGATCCCCGATTTTCAGCGCCACTGTTTTTCCAAACACTGACATGAGCTGCGTTAGTACTTCTGTGATAGGCGCCAAGGAAGTCTTTTTCGAAGACTTACTGAGCTCGTGCCATTGTTTTGCAGGCTTTACAAGTTTGGATAGTTCTACAGTAGACGCCTGAGAAGGGGTCTTTGTACTTGTGATAGTTCCTGTTTTCGTGGGTTCAAGGCCCATATTGGCTTCTTGCGGTGCGGTTAGGGACGCGCCTTTTTTGGCTGAAATTTTATTCTTTCTATAGAGTAGACTAGTCAGGGTAGGGATCTCTGCACCTTCGCCTTCGGTATCAATAGAAAACGCTTTTGAGGATGAATCCGCCATAGAGTAAGCTCACTTTCGTCACTCCTCTCCTCGGCTTATTCGGCGATCTTCTTTAGGTGTTAAGTGCTCGAGAAAAACCCACCCGAGGTCTGAATGCTCTCTAAAGAATCTAAGATTCTCGTCATTCGTTTGGCATCTCTTGCCTTAAGTACGACGAGAACAGGCGTTGTATCTAGATCAATAGACTTAACTAAGGGCTTGTTAAGATCCACATAGGGGATGATTTTCATAAGTGCTTTGCCAAGTGTGTTTTTTAAAAAAGGCTCTAAATCGGGCCGCATCATTAAGCCCTCTTTCGGACAGCGGATCAAAAACGCAGCCACCTGACTCTGTAGAGAATACATTTCCGGATGTTCAAGAAAGGATCTAGGTCTATACAGGGACTTCGCAAGGAGCTCCATAATTGGAACCCCGGTTGCTCTACTTATGAAATACGGCAATCCTGAGCCCCCTGCCATGCGGCCGTTAAACTCCACAAGAGCTGGGCCTTTCTCAGGATCCAATATGATTTCTGGGTGGAAAGCGCCGTTTTTAAACCCTAGTGCCTCAAGTACCCGTTTAGTGTAAGGGATGAGCTTTGCGATGATTTCTTTATGCTCAAGACTGTTCGGATCTAACACGGTGATTGATTTATAGAGATTCCCAGCACCCATTACTTCAACACGATCATAAGCTATGATTTCGGTGAATTTTGGGACACCGTTCACCATAATCCCATTAGGCGCGTACTCTTTGCCTCTTAGAAATTCTTGCACTAATAACGAGTGATTAATGTTTCTGTCTGCATTCATCTGCCTAATACTGTTTCGAAAAGCGACCAAAGCGTCTTTTACAGTGTACGCCTTAACAACCTGATCACCGCCAGAGCTGTTTGGGGGTTTTATAACCCAAGGACCGGGAGTATTTTCTAGAAACCGGAGCATTTCGGATTCTTCCGTAGCCTCTACCTGTTTCGGAACACGGATGTTTTTTTTCCCGAGCGCCTCCGTCGCCCTTCCTTTTGAGAGTAAAAATGGAAGGGTCTCTGGTTGATTCTGTTGCCCTGTATTAAGGAGATCGCCAAGTTTAGTATGCGCCTCTATAGCGGTCTGAGTACCGGGAACGATTTTAATATTTAACCCACCTTTTCCGGTTTTAGAGCCAAGATCCGCCTTCATTGCTTCCGCTAGATGGTAATAGCTAAGGTAGTCGTCCATGTCGTAAACTCGGTCAAACCCGTCTAAATTTAAACCATCAAACACCCACGAGGGAGAAGGCCTCGTGATTACCGCTACAGAGTAAAAGTTGTTTTCTTTCGAGCCGTTCGTTTCGGTGTGACGAATTCCGCCCTCCATGTATTTACCCGTCGACGAGGGGTTAACCACAACGAGGATGTTTTGCTCGGGAGCCGAAAGCGCTCTAGGGCATTTACCCGATCTCTGTTTTGACTGTTTTAGTGCTAATGCTGATGGAGGCAGCATTACGCTTAGAAAAAATAAAGCATAAGTACATAGGGATATGTGAGAAAATAGGTCTGAGCGAAGGTGGCGGAAGGGACTTTTCATAGGGACGACTCGGCTAACATGAGAAACGCACAGGACGCAAATTTTTTTTTGAAGGTCATTAAATATTCTAATCTCTAACTAGGGACAATTAGGCTCTAGCAAACAGGTATACGTAAGCTAGTTAAATAGATTCTAGATAAAAAAGTGTGCCTAAGCCTTTTTCATGCGTCTGATTAGTTGACGTAAAAATTCCACCATGGTAACCCTTTCACTCGGGTCCAAGGAGAAAATATGAGTCCAAGGAGAAAATATGAGACTGACATCTAAAGGCAGATATGCTGTGCGGGCCGTGCTGGACCTCACGTTCCATTCCAACGGGAGGCCGGTGAGGCTCCAAGAAATTTCAGAAAGACAGAAACTTTCTCTCCACTATTTAGAGCAACTCTTTAGGCGGTTAAGAAAAGGATCTGTGGTTCGGTCAGTGCGCGGGCCCGGAGGTGGCTATATCTTGTCCAGATCAATGGATGAAATCTCAATAAAGGATGTGCTGACAAGTGTGGGAGAGAACATTAATCCTGCAAGAGACCTCGTGGGTGCACAGGATGCCAAGACCGATACAATCGAGTTCATTCTGACAAAAAGCTATTTTGAAAGTTTAGGCGCTTTAATGCTTGAGTCTTTGACTTCTACAATGATCGGCCAGCTGGTTCGTAAAGCTCGCGGTGAGACCCTAGAGATGCCGCTTCAAGGTACTAGCGAATCCACTCAAGATATAGGCGCCCTGCCAGGAAGATCCCTAGGCGATGGAATCGACCTATCTTGATTACAACGCCTATACTCCTTTAGACCCACAATTCATTGATGCGGCCAAACTACAGCAGACTCGAGATGCAGGGCTATTTCCATGGGGAGGGCATCTTAAGTCTTTGCACCGGCTTGGCAAAACGGCGCGCGATTTCAAGGCAAAAGCTGAAGAGATTGTCCTACGCTCCATAGGGGTAGAGGAGCAGCATTTTTATCACTACCGCATCTTTCACTACCCATCCGCGACAAGCGCAAATCAAGCCTGGATTAGCGCTTATGTAGAGAGCGGCAGAAGCATCACATCACTTGAAGTAAGTAATGAGGAGCATCCCTCAATCTGGGAGAAGGTAGAGGCGTTGCAGCGCGCGCAGACAGGCGAAGCGAGCTCAAAGAGGGAAAGCCGACTTGGTCTTGTAAAAGCAATCGCAAACTCAGAGTCAGGTTTAATTTCGCATATCCAAAGCGAAAATCTATATCCTTATACACTACGGGACGGGGCAGCGGGGTGGGGGAAGATTAGTCTAACTCCGTATCTCAAGGGTTGGGGGGGCTTAGTTTTGGCTCCTTATAAGCTAGGCTATCCTGTGGGCGCGGGACTTCTGGTACTTAACAAAAAAACACTTCCTGAACTAGAGTCCGTACTCGCAGTGCATGAAGCACCTCCGGTGGATGCGTTCGTGTACTGGGCCATCTGCCAAGGTGGGGTGGCTTACATTGAAAACTCCACTCTCATTCAGCAAACAATGGTCGCGGGACTAAGGACAACGCTTGAAGCAGAGATACGGGGAATCAAGATTCCCTATGAGCTAGAAGTCATTGATTGTGATAAGGAAAGACTACCGGGGACTTCGCTTTTTTGTATCAAGGGAGCAGAGAAGAGTTTGAATTTAGTCAACAAGCTCAGTTTAACAGGGGTTTGCGTGAGTAACGGACCAGCGTGTCAGAGTCTCGTAAGTCGGGGTTCTTTTTTACTACGAAAAAGAGGCTATAAAGCGTATGATGCGGAAAACGTGATCAGAGTTTCTCTGGGAAAATATTCCCAACCGCGAGATCTAGATCAATTCCTAGAGAGCTTCACAAAAATATGGCAGTAAATAATAGCAATTCGAAATCCCTATTTAAAAATGAAAAACGAAAAGTCCATGTTCACAACTTTGGCTGCAAATCTAATCTAGCGGATTCTTATGAACTCAAAAGACAGTTTTTAGCGGACGGATTTAAAAACTCCGCAACATTAGAAAACTCAGATGTTGTCGTTATCAATACCTGCGCGGTAACAGATGAAGCCACAAAGCAAGCTGTGAGGTTTACTAAGAAAGCACTTTTGGAATCGCCAAACGCTAAAGTAGTAGTCACTGGATGTGCGGCGGAAGTAGAGCCCCATCGGTTTACTGCACTTTCTAGTGAACGAATCAAAGTAATTGGAAATGGTGATAAACCCAGACTTTTAGACCTTTTACAAGCACCCGAGCAGTCTACAGATTTAAACTCACAAGTTTTAGGCTCAGTAAAACCGTATCAATCTTTTTTGTCTGTTCATCCAGCTGATCGGGATTGGTATGAACCTAAGTATGGCGACGGGTTTGGTGTTACGGGTATGGAAGCCACTGAAGCAGAAGGGGTGTATCCGACGAGAGCATTCTTTAAAGTGCAAGAAGGCTGCAATTCTTTCTGTACCTATTGCATCATTCCTTATGGCCGAGGTCCTTCGAGGAGCTTAAGTGCAGAGGTAATCACGGATCAGATTAATACGCTGGCACAAGCTGGTGTTCAAGAAGTGGTGCTAACTGCAACTAACCTTGGGGATTACCAAGACGAGAACCTTCTAAAAAATCCAAGTCATTCTAGCGAAAGCCTGCTAGCACTACTAAAGAAACTTGATCTAGAAACGTCGATCCCAAGAATCAGACTCACTTCTCTTGATCCCGATGAATTGACCGAGGAGTTTGTGAGTTTCTGTCTGAAATCCAACCGCATTTGCGCTCATTTTCACGTCTCTATCCAGTCTCTCACAGATACAGTGCTTAAGCGCATGAAGAGAAAATATAAGTTAAAGCAAATTGAGCGCGTGTTTGCACAAATCGAAAAACATAATCAAGAAAATCTAGTTAGCTCAAAACGAGCCTTCGTTGGGGTAGATCTGATCACAGGGTTTCCTGGTGAATCGGAGTCTGAGTTTGAAGAGGCGTTTCAATGGTTAAGCGCAAATCAAGCTTGGGATCGATTACATGTATTCCCTTATAGCGAACGCGCAGAGACTCCTGCCACAAAACTTCCTCAAGTGGTGAGGCAAGAAATAAGGGTCCAAAGAGCAAAGCGCTTAAGAGATCTGAGCCAGGAACGCCAGAAGCAAAGCTACAAATCTCTCCTAAAAGCCGTACCAGAGCTTGCACCGCAAGTGCTGTGGGAACAGAGCACCATCATGGGACCAGATGGCACAAGAGAATGGCTCTCTGGCTATACGCCGAACTACTTCCGCATCTTAAAGCGAAGGTCTGACCAAGAGTTAGACATTCGAAAGCCAGAGCATGTTCCATTGAGGCGCGGTCACTTATGGCTGGATGTGAGAAATCAAGACGTTTCTTTTTATCTATTTTAAGTGTAAGAATATCGATCTGTGAAACTTAAAACAATCCTTCAAACACAGCGCGTCTTGCTGCAACAGGCGTTCATCCATAGGTCTACTCCAGAAGCTGGCCATTTAGGCCACAATGAGAGATTAGAGTTCTTAGGTGACTCTGTTATTGGGCTGATTTTGAGCCGGTATCTTTACAACAAATTTGAAGGGGCGAACGAAGGGTTGCTTTCTAAGTACCGCGCCTATCTTGTAAATGAAGAGACGTTGAGTCGTTTGTATCTCTTGGTGGCCACAGACGATATGATTCGAATTTCGGGTACGGAGATTTCTGCTAATATTCGATCGAGTGTTTTTGAAGCTGTCGTCGGGCTGATTTTTCTAAACCATGGGTTTCAACAGACAGAAGAAATGCTCTTGGAACTATTCAAATATCTCGATGATGAGCTTGTGTCTACTAACCTCATTCAGTTTGATCCTAAGAGCGAGTTGCAGCAAGTGACACATAAACACTTTAAATTACAGCCTCTTTATTCGGTCGTTCAAGAAGATGGACCAGACCATAAGAAAGTGTTTCGTGTGAGTGCTTCTTTAAGTGGTGAAGTACTAGGACACGGATTTGGACCGAGCAAACAACAGGCAGAAAAACAAGCGGCTCTTGAGAGTTTAAGAACCCTAAAAACTAGATTAGAAAGCGGGGGACTCTCTTTATGAAATTTGGAAAAATAGCAGTCGTTGGCAGACCTAATGTCGGCAAAAGCACTTTATTCAATCAAATCATTCAGTCTGATTTAGCTATTATTACTGAAAAAGCCCAGACCACGCGCTCAAGACTTTTGGGAGTAGTCACAGAACCTGGCCGCTATCAGTTAGCCCTCTTGGATACTCCAGGAGTTCATTCTGCACTACGCGAAGGAATAAATACCTACATGAACGAGGAGGCGATTGCTGCGCTTAAAGATGCGGACCTGATTTGGTACCTCGTTGGACCAGAGGGCGAACTTTCTCAAGAGGAACCCATTCTGAGCGCAATAGAGGATTCGAAAAATACCGTGATGCGCATTCGCACTAAAGTAGACCTGCTTTATAGCCCAACACAAAAAGCAAAAATCACTGCGATTGATGAAAGACTAAAGGCAAGGATTACAAAAACACTTTCCCTAAGCACTGTAGGGAAGCGGGGGCTTAAGACTTTACTCAATCAAACTTTAGAGCTTCTTCCTGAAGGGCGCACAGCGCTCTACCCAGAGGATCAGCTCACTGACAAGCCTGTGAGATTTTTTGTCACTGAATTTGTACGCAAACAATTGCTCTTAAAGTATAGCCAAGAGATCCCCTATGGTTGCGCGGTTAAGATTGTGACTTATAAAGAGGGTCAGGATTTAGACCACATTCAGTGCGAGATCGTAGTAGAGAGAGAGTCTCAGAAGCCTATTCTGATCGGTCAAAATGGTCTTGCACTCAAAGAAGTGGGCGTCGAAGCCAGACGTGAAATCGAGAAATTTATCGGCAAAAAAGCTTTCCTGGGACTGAAGGTGTCTGTGCTACCCAACTGGAGTAGAGATAAAAAAGCTTTAGAAAATTTAGGTTACCATTTCCTATGACAATAAAATCCATACCCAGCATCGCTATTATCGGCAGACCCAATGTAGGAAAAAGCAGTATTTTCAATCGTATTGTGGGCTATAGAAAATCCCTCGTACACGACCAAGCAGGAGTGACTCGTGATCGCATTGAGAGCGAGTGCACTATGTATGCAGAAGGCGTTGGATATAGTTTAAAAATGATTGATACAGGTGGCTTGGGTGGGGATTTTTTTGCTGAAGAAATTCACGCTCAGGTGCAGGCAGCGCTTAAGGATGCAGATGGTGTGCTTTTTGTACTAGATGCTAGAGAAGGATTAACTCATTTCGACAAAGAAGCGCTAAGACAGCTTAGAGTAGGCTCAAAAACTTCTCTTAAGAACAAAATCGTTTTTGTGCTCAATAAAGCGGATAACGATGCTCTGAGAGAGTTTGTTCCTGAGGAGCTTTACCAGCTTACCGATGAACCAGTCTTCGTATCTGCTTCCCATAATATAGGTTTTGAAACACTCAAAGAAAGAATGGTATCGCAGTTTAAACTCACACCACGGGACACCGAGGATACTGAGGAGGTTAATGATCTGTCGCAAGACAACGATAGTGATATCGCGCAGAGTGAAGTACTGAAAACCAGATCTAGCCGAGTGCCGCGAGTGGCACTTGTTGGCAGGCCTAATGTCGGCAAAAGCACACTTACAAATTTCCTTGTGGGACAAGACAGGGTAATTGTGAGCGACCGAGCCGGTACGACAAGCGATTCGATCGAAGTTCCGTGCACGATAGACGGAAAAGCTGTCGTCCTTATTGATACTGCAGGCGTGAGGCGCAAAAGCAAAACCGAACAGGGCGTAGAAGTGCTAAGCGTCGTCCAGACGAAGAAAGCTCTTGAGAACGCTGATGTCGCTTGTTTGGTGATTGATGCGGAGGTCGGTGTTACAGACCAAGACGCTAAAGTGGGTGCTGAGATTGAAGAATCCGGTTCATCCGTCATTCTCATTGTGAATAAGTGGGATTTAAAAAATCAGGAACTAAAACTCACAAAAGAAAAAGCGGCTGAGTATATACGCGAGAAATTTCCGTTCCTAAAGTATGCGCCGATCGTGTTTGGATCTGGCCTAAAAGGTGAGGGGTTTCTTCACTTAGGGAATCTGATTTATGACGTCCTAGAGGCGAGAAAAATTCAGATTCCTACTCGCGAATACACTGAGTGGATAAAAGAAGCCTCTAGAATTCATAACCCTAAAAACGTTAAATTCTATATGAGTCATCAAAGTGGACGACATCCACCGACTTTTGTACTGCATGTGAGTCAGCCAAAGAATGTTGAAGATAATCTAAAGAGAAACATTCTGAATCAAATGCGTGAAAGATGGGGATTTATGGGGACTCCTATCCGTTTAGTGGTTGTTAAAGGTGGCGGAGATCGTAGAGCCAGAAAAGATTAAACCACATCACCAAGTAAACAGTAAGCTCACTAAGAAGCTCGTCAGGAGCCCTGTTTGATTAGGTAATGTGTTGTTGTTTCCAAGTTCAACAGGCGAACTCGAGTCCGGAAACTTAGCAGAATGAAGCCTAAACTCCATATCAAGATAAACCGCCTTTGGCTTCAGGGTAAACTGTGTGCCTGCTCCAAATGAAAAACCTAAAGCGTCCGCCCTTTCAACCGCCGTTTCGGGATTCGAATCGGTTGTATCTGTTCTGGTTCTGGAATAGTTACCAAGGCCTGCGACCAGAAAGGGGCTTGCAAAGGAAATCGGGGCAGAAGCGTTATAAGTATCAAAATAGTACCGAAACAGAGCCTCTAACCTAAACACGGTGACATCGTACTTCACGATGCTGTTAGGAGTGCCCACTAACCCCCCCGTGAATTGAAACTTATTGTACCCAAGCCCTAAAGTCAGGGCAAAATTGAAGTCAAACCAGTAGTGTACTCTAACATCAATAGCGGGTATTGAATCGTTATAAAGTACCCCTAGATTCCCTGTTGCGCCCATGTAACCTGCGCCTGCGCTGATGCCGAAAAACCGTCCATACTGAAAATACTTTAAAGTCTCTGCCTCTTCATCACTGGATTGAAAATCACCGTACTGAAGATAAGGGGTGGTCTCAGAGTTACTTTCTTCTGGGGTCTCGATGCGCGAAGAGCCAGAGTCTTGAGCGTTTGCTGTGATAGATAGGCATACGAAGTAAAAAAACACCCTAAGCACGCGGGCGACAAAGTTCTGTGTACGGATTCCTTTATTGGTCCTCATTAGAAATAAAACCTTATGCCAGCGTTTAAGAAGCTAACTCCTATCGTTCTTACAGAAAATGAACCTGTGGTGTTTGACAACAACCCACCTGTTTCAATTGACCATCCGATGGACTCTAAAGCAGGGAGAAAAAACTCTACCCCTACTCCAGCCGGAATCTCAACACCAGAACCCGCGGCAGTCTTTGAGAGCAAAAGACCAGAAAAGCCATAAAAATTTAAATTAGATTCCATAAAGATGTTTTGTGAAATCTTAGCTCCTAGCGCCCTTCTTGAGGGAGTCCTTGTATCCATTCCCAAGATACCCTCTACAGCAGTAGCACGAGTGACGCCGTATTTGAGTGCCACGGCGGGCAAGTTATCCGCAAACTGCGCGTTGTATCCAACCCCTAGTCTTCCGTGCATATCCCTCGCCAGGGAAGAAGTACTCTTTAGGGCAAAACAGAGCATCAGAACGAGAAGCGGGAGAGTTTTTTGATGTATTTTCAACATAATGGGTGGTTTCCTCCTTTTTAACGCTATCCGATTGGGTTTCTTTTTGACAACAAGGGCCTTGTGTTTTTATGTCATCCCCATGCAACCGCAAACTCCCGTCGCCACACCAAACCTCTCAACCTCAGTTAATGAAAGTGATCGCCTAGCGTCCCAAACACCCAAATCGCTAAGCACTGCGGGTAATCCAGTCCTCAGGTCTTGGGGTAAGATGGGGCTCTTTTTAGCAGTCGCTTTGATTTTGGGACTTGGAGTCTATTTCACGTACACGATGCGTAGAGAGCAACGTAACCAAGCCTCCTATGAAGCTCTTTATCTAGCCAGAACCGGTCTTGAAACTAGGCTCAAAACCATTTTCGAGCAAAGAGAGTCGGCGTCCGATAAAGCCAGTAAAGGCGCAGAATCTCAGATCAGCTCTCAGTTTGACGTCGAAAAAGAACTCGGAAAAGAGCTCGTCGCTTTCAAGACGGTCGAGTCCACCTATCCTAAGACTTATGGCGCGTTTCAGGCGGCGATGCTGACAGGGAGACTTTTTTTTGAACATGAACTCGATAGCACGAAGAAAAACGAACGTGCCTTACTCCATTTCAACAGCGCCTTAAGCTTTGCAAGAGACCAAGAGGAAGTGGCGATTGCTAGTTTAAACTCCGGTATGGTGCTTGAAGCCTGGGGGCGATGCCAGGACGCTATCAAGCACTACGAGAAGTCCAGAGTAAATACGATGATGTGGCTACAGGCAGAGGCAGCGCTGGGTATAGCTCGGTGTGAGAAAGCAAAACCTAGTAACGAAGTTTCGGCGAGGGCTGCTTTTGATAAAGTAATCGCGGCGTATCCGGATACCACGTGGGCTACTCAAGCAAAGGCATTGAAACCTTGAATTTCTCAATACCGAGGAGTGGGCGTGGTGGGCTCTCATGGCGCACAGCCTTTTGCGTGCTGTTGTTAGTATGGGGTGTATTTTCGTGCGGCGGGAGAGATCGCTATGCAAGACGAAGTTTAGAGCCGTTTTTCCCGCGCGGGGGGACTTGGTTCTCCACACTTTCAGGAGAGTTGATTCCGGGTACCAATGAAGCTGGTGAGCGGGGGATAGATCTAGCATCTCTAGAAGTTCATGATGAGTGGCTCTCCATTGCGAGTGAACGGCGAGGCTTAAATGTTGTGCATAATCGCTTTCGTAAAATTAAACTTCAATCAGACCCAGAGCTTGGGGGTTGTTTAAGTGACCCGCTCTATGATTCAGGGAAAATTTTTGCAGTTTTCAAAAAAGGCTATCTAGTTGCTTTTGACTTAAAAAATGGCAGCGAACTTTGGCGATATGAAGTCTCTTCGCCGATCGTATCTAAGCCCTCGGTCTATCAAGGTAGACTTTTCTTTTCGACACCTGATGACGTGACTGTAGCCCTAGATGCAGAAACAGGTAAGCTGCTTTGGAATTATAGGCGTAAAGGCTCCTCAGGTAATTCCACGGCCAGGGTCGCAACCCCGACCTTGATTCAAGGGACCCTTTGGATTGGCTCGACGGATGGGAGTGTTGTGGGGCTACAGGTAGAAAACGGTGACGTTGTTTTCGAGAGGCGTCTTTCGAAGGGCGGTAAATTCACAGACCTAGACAGTACGCCACTTTTTATAGATGGAATCGTCTATGTGCAGACCTTCGATGGCTCATTGTTTGCGCTGAAAGCTTCAGATAGGTCTGTTGTTTGGTCGATAGAAGACGGAGGCAGTAGGGCGATCACGAAGTCAGAGGAGAGTGGCGGCATTTTCCTTTATGCCAGCTCAAATTCGGGCAAAGTCAGAAAACTAAACCCAAAGACCGGACAAGTGATCTGGTCGTTTGATCTGGACGGCGGGACCCCTACAGAGGCTATTACTTGGGGCCAAGAGGTTATCGTGGGTTCCTCGCACCGGTATCTCTACAGTCTTGATTCATCTACGGGTTCTCTCAAGCGAAGGTATGATTTCGGATCTGGCAGTGGAGTGCTTGCTAAACCCGAGACAAGCACTGACAAGAAGCGACTCTTTGTGATGAGTTCGGCAGGCAATCTCTACGATTTTAAAGCTTTATAAAACCGCCGCGCGAGAACGGATCTACTTAACCACGTTGACCGTGATCGAGGTCGAGAGATCTTTGCCGTAAGAGATATGTGCACCATTTGCGAACTGTAAAGTAAGAGTGTGCCTACCGGGCGGTAGTTCAATGGTGGTTTCAGCTTCGCCTTTGCCGAAATGAATGTGCTTAGCGTCTTTAGGAACCACCTGCCCCTCGGGGACGGGCGCTCCATCGATGATGAGGTGATGGTGCCCGGTATTTGGGCTCATATCGCCTGCTGGTTTCACATCCCAGACCCTAATGCTGAACTTTATATCAATAGGTGAGGTCACTTTGGCACCATCTTTAAGGTTTTCAAAATGAACCGTCGGGTATTCGGCTGTCTTTAAATCGCTAGCGCTTAAATGGCTGGAAAAAGATAGGGCAAGTAGAGAGGTTGCAAGGACTCTAAAATGTAAGGAGGTAGGAATAAATTTTAACATGCGGAGGAATGTAACGAGTCTTACTTCAGAAAACAACTCTAGCGCACCTATTGCTTTTGTACTGCCGCGTCTCTCTGCACACAGTCCTTCTGTACACAGTTTATAAAAATACTTAAAAAACCGATATAAACTGCTAGATGGCTCACGCTTGGTACGACCTTAAAGCAGTTAGAATGCTCTCTAAAGCGCAAACGATTCTTTCGGTTTCGTGTGTTTTGTCGTTTTTGGTCTCTTGCTCGCCTAGCTTGCGTAAAGCCCTGCCTAAAGTAGCGAGCGGAGATCCTAGCATCGCCGTCGTCACGATCACGTCAGCCAGCTCGCCTTACGACTACGGATCTATTACCGTGGGTGTGCCTGTGACGCAAACATTTACGGTGAGTAATACGGGCACCTTGGATGTGAGCGTCATGAGTTTCACAGGATTAAGCGGAGTGTTTACAGATGCAGGCAGTGGGACCTGTGGGGGCACTTTAGCTGCAAACGCAACCTGTACTTATGCGGTAACTTATACACCTGTAGGAATTGCAACCACCACTCAAATACTTGCCATCAATTATACGGATACGAATTTAAATGCAGGAGTTTACTCTTTTACATTAACTGGGACGGGAACTTCAGGACCCTCACTAAGTTATGTAGGTGCGAGTGGAACGACTGGAACTATAGGGGTTGGGATGAGTGTCACACCTTCAGTGTTCTCTGCTGGCGTAGGAGCTAGTGTGACCTCTTGCGCGATTAAGAGTGGAACGACTGCTCTTCCCACTGGCTTAACGGTGGATAATACCACGTGCGTGATTACTGGAACTCCTTCAGTTACAGCAGCTCTTACAACTTACACTTTAACGCTTACGGATTCTTTTGCTCAAACTGTGGATGCAACAGTGAACTTAACTGTGAACGGAATACTCAGTATTGCAGCAAATACATTTACAACCACAACTGTAGGAGCAACAAACAGTACGACCTTCACAGTCACAAACACGGGAACTGGCCCAATGACTATAGGGGCAGGTACGCCACGGACATTAACCACGGGAACAAATTATTCTATTACAGGGGGAACGTGTACTGCATCTCTCACAGTCGCAGTCAGTGGTACCTGCACGATCATTGTACAATTTGCTCCGCTTTCCGCAGGAACTTTAACAGATACAATTAACCTTGCTTACAACAACGGAGCAGGAAATCAATCTGCGACAAGAGCGATATCTGCGGTTGCGATCACCCAGGCCTCACTTGCATTTAACGCCACTTCTTATGACTTCGGAAGTTCCATCACAGATACTGCGACTGCAACCTTAACGCTCACTGTGACTAACTCCGGAGCCACGACCGCTACTGGAATGTCAGCAAGCGCTTTCACCAGAGGATTTGAATACGAGAGTGGATCATACCCGGGGCACGCAGCAGTAGGGTCTTGCGGGGCGACTTTAGCTCCCGCCGCAACTTGCACCATAAAAGTACGAGCTAGAGCTGGACTAGTTTCAGGAAACAATCTTGGTAAGTTTGGTGAAGTGTATACACTCACTTACAACAACGGTGCTGCTTCAACGACTGCGACGACGCGACTGATAGCTGAGGGAATGCGGTTAAAAATTGCAACTTATCCTTATAACGATTCTCTTGCGATGCTCGATTTTACATCATCATTCTTAGCGCTTTATTTTGGAGAGGCAATACTGATACCAAGTACCGCAAACTATAGAATGGTGACATTTATAAACTCATCCTCCACAGCTTTTACGGTCACAAACTCTAATTCTGTGGTTATAGATGCGCAGGGCACCTACTCAGCGAATTTCGCAGCGGCCCCAACTGCGGGAGGGCCTAGTGTAACCAATAATTGCGGCTTTGGGGACGCAGCATCGACTGTGATACCCGCTCAATCGAGTTGCACGCAGCCTTACTACCTTCGAATAGATGGAGCGGCTTCGGCGGGGCCACAACAGTCGAATTTCTTCACGGTGCAGGTTACGCCCTATGTTTCTCTAAATGTTAACTATGCAGGCACAGGGGGAGCCTCGTGCGCATGTAATCCAGCTGATAGCGTGAATTTCGGGGGCGGTTTGGGTAGTGGCGGAAACCCCTGGCAGATTTGTTCACGCGCGCATTTAGACCGCATCGATTCTCAGATGGGTTCGAATGCAAACTGGGCTGGAAAATATTTTCAACAATGCGGAAATATTGATTTAGGCGGGGTGCCAATTCGAAGCATTGGGAGCGCGAGTGGCGGAAGTTATTTTGAAGGTTCCTACGATGGGCGATTCTATCAGATCCAGAATGTAGTTCAAGACGGGTGCGTATTCGTGTTCGGTACTTACGCGTACACGGATGTGGGTTTGTTCCAGGGCTTAGGTGGCGCAGGTACGATTAAGAACTTAGGAATTAATGGATTTAATGGCGGCGGATGCAACCGAGCGCTATCAGCTTCTACCGACCAATACGGCGCCCTCGTAGGCACACTTGCTTCAAGCGCCAATCCCTCGATTGAGTACGTGTGGATCGCGGGGGCCTCCATAGATCCACTTCGTTACGTTGCAATTGGGCCGGACCCAAGTAATATTGGGGGCTCAGATGTTATTCCCGATGTAGGCGGACTGGTGGGGCAGCACACTTCTGGGGGCATAAGGTATTCGCAGTTTCATGGAACTGTTTCCGGCGGCCGCGATATCGGTGGTTTGGTGGGAAGCTCAAGCGGCGCGCTTACGATTCAGTATTCATCTGCTCATGCAGCCGTGGGCGCTGGAAACGGGGGTCATGAGGTTTCAGTCGGGGGGTTGGTTGGAGCATTAAGAAGTCAAACAGGTTTTTTATTAACAAGTTATTTCCATGGTCAAGTTGCTGGTGGGGAGGTTGGGTTTGCAGGCGGGGCCGTGGGGCAAATTTATGGTTCCACTTTATCTGATATAGGCGCCTACGGCGCCGTGAGCATAGACGATTCTGGGTTCGGAGCGGGTGCGGTCGGGAATAAATTTGCAGGCGGCTTAATCGGAATTATACGACAAGCAACGTCGACGGTGACCAATCAACGACTGCAGTTCGATGGCACCTTATATGGAAACGTCGTAGGTGGGTTGCTAGGTGGATTTGAGGAAGCGACTTCCAGTCCAAACTCGGTAACCTTCGCAGATGTCGAGACACGGTTCTCGGCTACGGGCGATCCAGACGGGGGAAGTTACTTTGGAGGGGCAGTTGCTGGCACTGTCACTAAGTCGCCTGGTGTCGGTACCTCTCAAACAAATGTGCTGTTTGAGAAAATAAAATCCTATGCATCCTTTTCCCTAGGTGAAATGGATGGGAACACAGGAAGTTTGTTTAGTTCGTTTCCGCTTGCAGATGGAATTTCAAATTTTTCTGCTAACAGGATCCTTGCGGTGTTGGATGATTTCTCAGGTGTCAAAAGTAATGGAATCGTCGGGGATGCAGCGGGAGCGGGTACCTACGCTTTTAGTGAAACTGTGATTGGAGTGCTAAATGCATCGAGTGGAGTTCAAAATCTCTGTGGACCAATCACCACAAGTTTCTCTGACGTGACGATCTGGCAAGATCCGTCGGTGCCAGTTCAAGGAAGACTCCAAACACTTAACGGTGTCACTATGGGATCTACGTCCTGCAAAACTCTGAATTCCACAGAAATGCTGAATATGCAAAACTTCCCTCTCTTTGGGCCAGACTGGTTTGCCCCAGGAAACCTGTGGCCGTTTCCTAGTTTCTAAGATTATTTATAGTATTAAAATAGAACTGAAGTCGCCATTTGCTCGGAGTTGGCCGGCTACAGAAAAGACCCGTATCGTGCTCGGTCTCTATCCCCCTAGTTAATAAAACTATTGCTTAGGCGGACCAAGTGCAGACGGGCAAGCATCGCCGCGTATGATCTTATCTGATACGCCATTTGCCTTTAACGCTAGGGAAAGTTCATGTTGAAGCGAGAGGACATACTGCACTGCTTGAAGGATTTTATCGCTCTCTAAATCAGGAACGGCTGATCTAAACACCTTAGCAAGGTCCGAGTCCGGATCACGAGAATCAATCAGAAACTGAGCGAGTGATAAGAACTCTTCAGGGGCATATACTTTTTTGTAGTGATTCCATTTTTGATTCGAATACGCGCCACCATCTCTAAGAAAGGATTGGAGTGGTCCCCACAAATTGGACACGATTTAGATACATAAATACGATTTAAAAACGCCCTTAAGACTGCAGGAGGTCGCACTTCTGTGGTACAGAGAGGGTCTATATGGGTAGAATAAAGAGGT
>Ga0247843_1003119_pt1 | contig 28047 bp, 19 predicted proteins | sample LaCruzMarch2017__FD_192420 | JGI IMG/M metagenome (GOLD analysis project Ga0247843, IMG submission 192420) | Freshwater microbial communities from meromictic Lake La Cruz, Castile-La Mancha, Spain - LaCruzMarch2017_8m | ecosystem: Environmental > Aquatic > Freshwater > Lake | place: Spain... | reverse complement strand
AAGTCGTCCAAATCTTCGGTTGTGATAACGGTGCCATCGCCAAACTGCCATTCGTAGGAAGTGCCTCCAACGGAAGTATTCGTAATGGTTAGCTCAAGCGGTTGCAAACCAGTCTCTGGAGAGATGCTAAAGCCTGCACTAAACGGAACAACTGGCGCAGCGATGGTGGCCGATGCTGAAGTGACACAACCATTATTATCAGTAATCGCAACGGTGTATGTCCCTTGAGCCAACCCAATTGCAGTGCTTGATTGCTGCCCTGCCTGATCTGACCAGAGATAACCGTAAGGAAGTGAACCTCCAGTTACAGTCACTTGAGCAACACCATCAGCACCGCCATCGCAGGTTACCGGAGTTTCTTGCGTAACGCTTGCCGCCAATACATCTGGCTCAGAAATTACAAGTCCAGAAAGGGTTGCTGGGCAGTTATTGGCATCCAACACTACCACACCATAATTTCCTGGGCTAAGATTGCTAGCAGTTGCAGTAGTTTGAATAGTCGGGTCGTTCCATTGGAATGTATATCCAGGAGTACCACCAATCACGTTGAGCGCGATGCTTCCATCATTTGCACCAAAACATGAAATTGTAGATAGCTGCGATACGGTTGCTTGCACCAATGTAGGTTGACCCACAAGGATATTGTTAAAAGTTTCATCACAACCATTAGCGTCTGTAACGGTTACCGAATAGGTTCCTGCAAGAATGCCAGTAACGGTTTGTCCTGTGAGATTTCCGGGAGTCCAAGCGTATGAATACACTCCAGTTCCACCGGTAACGTTTGCAATATTTGCGCAGAAGCCGTTCCGAAACACGAAGCATCTTGAATATCTACTGCGATATTGATAGGTGCGGGTTCAGTGATTTCGACCGATGCGGTGGCAGTACAACCATTATCATCCGTAACAATCACATTATAAATTCCAATAGCAAGACCACCAACTTGATTGTTAGTAGAAAGCGTTGGGTCGTCCCATTGATAATCGAAAGGCGCAGTGCCACCCGTTTGTGTTACGCTTGCCACACCATCGCTTCCGCCTGAACAGGAAACTTGGCTCGCTTGAACTGCAATTGGAAGCAATTCGCCTGGTTCGGTAATGGTTACTGTAACAATTGTATCGCACGTTGAAGAACTTGAAACGATTACCTGCCACGAACCAGCTGGAAGATTGCTTGCGGTGGCCGCTGTTTGAGCCGCAGGGTCATTCCAAAGGAAGGTGACACTTGGATTTCCTACAATGTTTACAGTGGCTTGGCCATCGTTTGCTCCATTGCAGCTAACATTTTGGTCGATAGTAACTGTAGCGGCAAAAGGAGCTGGGTCAAGAATATCGACACTCGCGGTTCCAATACAACCGTTGTCATCCGTTATCTCAACAGTCCATGTTCCAGAAGGAAGGTTTACCGCAGTTTCAGTGATTTGAGAGTTGGGATCGTCCCAAATAACGGTGTAAGGGGCTGTTCCACCAAGTGGAGTCACAGTGGCTTCGCCAGTTGCTGCTCCAAAACAATCAGCATCAATGGTTCCGAAAATCTGTCCTGTTAAAATTGCAGGCTCATCAATGATTACAGTTTCAGTTAGGGAACAGCCTCCTGCATCCTGAATTACTACATCATATGAACCGGCAGCTAAACCTGTGCCAGATGAGATGTTTGCTGCGCTAGAATTGACCACACCAACGGGCCATGCAAACACAATAGGCGCAACTCCGCCTGTTACGGTAATAGTGGCCTGCCCATCTGCACTGCCGAAGCAAAGGGCATCAGTTACAACCGTTGCAGCAACTGGGGGAACGAATCCAGCCAAATCGCCAATGTGAACCGTACCAACACCAGCGGCACCACCCTGACCAGCACCACCCGGAACTTGCGTATTGGGCGTTACCACATTGCTAAAACATGGGTTAGTAAATACTTTGATACGTCCACCAGAACCACCTCCACCAAGTGCTCCAGCAGTTCCATTGTTAGCAGAACCACCAGTAGAACCAAAGCAGAAAAAATCGTTATTGTTACATGCACCAGAACCTAAACCGCCAGCGCCTCCAGCACCACCTGTTCCGCCCTGCGAGCGCAATGTGCCAGTAATCGTGGCCAAACCATTCGCAGTGATGTAAATGCCACCACCCGATCCACCTCCGCTACCCGCACCTCCACCTGCACCTGACGAATAGGTTACCTCACCGCAATCATCACAACCATCAGAGCAGCAACGTGGCGACAAACCTCCGTTACCGCCTGCACCACCAGCACCACCATTTCCTCCAGAAACAGATACGGTTCCTGAAATAGTTAAAGCGCCAGTGGCGTTTAATGTAATAATACCACCACCGTTTCCACCACCATTTCCACTACCACCGTCATTAGCGCTTTTGCCACCACCACCACCACCAGCACCACCAGAACCAAGAGCGATATCAGGACCTGTAGGTGTGCCATATGCAGCGCCTGTCGCTCCGCCTGCTCCTCCTGTACCTGTTGTAGTTGATGTGCAACCAGCAAGGCTAACCCCAGCGAAGTTGCCGCCATTGTAGGCAGATCCGTTTCCGCCAACACCTCCACCAAGGGCTGCTCCTCCATAGCTACCACCACCAGCGCCACCCGCGCCACCTGCTCCAGGAACAAAACCATAGGTATCCCCAAAATTTTGACATTGTTGTTTTGGGCCTCTCCCAAGGGTACCTACCACACCAGCGACACCAGCACCTGGACCAGACCCCGCAGCACCTGGTTGCCCTGGATTTACCTCAACAACTAAGCAATCATCTTTACTCAAACACCCAAGAAGTGAGCTAATGTTACTACCTGTATTAGCCCCAGCACCTCCTATTCCACCTGGCAATCCAGCGCCATCGGCAATAATATCTCCCAAAACTTCAATGCTTGTAGCGTTGATAACCAATTCACCACATCCATTGCTCGAATATGGAGTAACCGTAACCGTTACCCCAGCATTAACTCGAAAAATACCTGCAACGTTATGAATACCTGAAAGGGTGGTGTTGGAAGAAATAATTAAATCTCCAGCATGAGGAGTAGTGCCGCATTGCGCTTTAGCATCTAGTACTCCGAAGGCTAAAAAAGCAGCAATTGTTATGAGTAAAAATCTTTGTTTCATTCAGCGATGTATAATTCCTCCATGTCATAGAGGCAAGCAACAAATCTATCAAAATGAATGAATTGTAAGGTCATTTATCTCAGACCCGAATCGGACACACCTGATAGCCACAATTGAGAAACTTTCACCTGAGAAAAAACAGCTAAATGATGCCCAATTATTTTGCTTCCAACTAGGAAAGACGTACGTTTGGGACTATGAAATACTTGGAGGAACTAAACCCACAACAGCGCTTAGCAGTTGAAAATACTGAAGGGCCGGTGATGATTATTGCAGGTGCGGGATCAGGAAAAACACGTGTGCTTACCTACCGGGTTGGACATTTGATGAACAAAGGGGTTGATTCGTTTCGAATACTTGCCCTAACTTTTACAAACAAGGCTGCGAAAGAAATGCGTCATCGCATCGAAACCATGGTTGGCCCAGAGGCTAAAAATATTTGGATGGGAACATTCCATTCCGTTTTCTCAAGAATTTTAAGAGCTGAAGCCGATAAGATTGGATACCCTACTAACTTCACCATTTACGACTCCGCAGATTCTAAAAATCTTATCAATGACATTTTAAAAGAGGAATCGTTAGACGAAAAAACATACAAACCTTCAATGGTTTTGAGTAGAATTTCATCGGCTAAAACGAATCTCATTTCAGCCTATGAATATTTGAGAAATGATCAAATTGTTGCTGAAGATCGCATGAGCGCTAAGCCTCAGCTAGGCATGATTTACAAGAAATATTCCGACCGATTGTTCAAATCTGGAGCAATGGACTTTGATGATTTGTTGTATTGGACAAACGTTCTCCTACGCGATTTTCCTGATGTTCTGAACAAATATCAAAACCGTTTTAAATACATTATGGTGGATGAGTATCAAGACACCAACTACGCGCAATACCTCATTGTAAAACGTCTTGCAGCCAAATTAGAGAACATCTGTGTGGTGGGAGATGATGCTCAAAGTATATACGCTTTTCGCGGAGCCAATATTGAAAACATCCTGAACTTCAAAAAGGATTATCCAGATGTAAAAGTCTTTAAGTTAGAGCAGAATTATCGAAGCACGCAACATATTGTGAATGCTGCAAATAGTGTCATCGCTCAGAATAAAGACCAATTAAAAAAAACAGTTTGGACTCAAAATGACGAGGGCGAGCGCATTAAAGTGATGCGGGCTTTAACCGACAACGAAGAAGGAATGATGATTGCCCGGTCCATTTTTGAAACGAAAATGAACCAACAAGCGAAGGAAAATGAGTTTGCAATTCTCTATAGAACCAACGCGCAGTCTAGAGCTTTGGAAGAAGGGCTTCGCAAAATGAACATTCCTTATAGAATTTATGGTGGTCAGAGTTTCTACCAAAGAAAGGAGGTGAAAGACTTGCTATCGTACTTCAGGTTGGTCATTAACCCAAAAGATGAAGAGGCTTTAAAACGGGTGATTAACTACCCCATCAGAGGGATTGGGAAAACCACCTTAGAGCGCGCTGTAGTTTTGGCCAACGATTGGAATGTTGATTTATGGTCGGTAATTTCTAATCCGCAGGTTCGAGGAACAAATTTTAATTCGGGAACAACTGCTAAGTTCGATCAATTCGCTATGATGATTCGAAGTTTTCAGATTGAATTAGCTAGTCTAGATGCGTTTGAATTAGCTAGTAAAATTGCTGCGTCATCGGGAATGTTAAAGGAATTGTACTCTGACCGAACACCAGAAGGCGTGAGTCGCTATGAGAACATTCAAGAACTTTTAAATGGAATTAAAGAATTCGTGGAGGATACTCCAGGGGAAGACGAGGTGGTTGAAGAAGGCGCCAAATCTTTAGACCGATTTACTGCCGATGTTGCCCTTTTAACCGATTCAGATTCCGACAAAGACAATGAAAATATCAGTCGGGTTTCTTTGATGACCATTCATGCTTCGAAAGGGTTGGAATTTCCCTACATCTTTATAGCTGGGTTGGAAGAAAATCTCTTTCCATCGCAACTTTCCTTGAGTTCAAGAACCGACTTGGAAGAAGAACGTAGATTGTTTTATGTAGCACTTACTCGCGCAGAAAAAGAGGTTTCGCTAAGCTATGCGCTTAGTCGCTTTCGTTGGGGCCAATTGGTACATGGCGAACCTAGCCGCTTTTTAGATGAAATTCCAGAAGTGTACCTTGATATGTCGGCTGCAATGAGTCGCGACATGCCAGAAAAAACTATACCTTCGCGGTCGTGGTCTTCCAAAACTGAGCCTAGCAAAAATCAAAATCCAACACCAAAGCCAAACAAACCAATGAAAGACCGGAATCTTACCAAATATGATGACAGCCGATTAGAAGGTGCAGTGGACAACACAACTGGTAACAGTGGGAATATCGAAAAAATCGTGATTGGCACCCAGGTAATACACGATAAATTTGGTAAAGGTCAAGTGATTGCAATGGAAGGCATTGCACCCAACCTAAAAGCAACGGTTTTCTTTCAAGGTGCTGGGAATAAACAATTGTTACTAAAATTCGCTAAGCTCAGAATCATCGGGCAAAGTAGAAATGAACTCTAAGTTCAACATTCTCCAAAAACTTTTTCCGAGGCAGACAATTTGGTGGGTTGAACTTTTAGGTTCTGCCTTCGTTTTTGCTTCAGTTTACCTGCTACTTTATATTACCTACCATGCTGCAACGGCTTCCGTTGCGGCCTACTTTGGATTGGAACCAATCCTATTTCTTGATAAGATTAGCTACGTTAATGGTAATGACTGGTATCCTCATGCCGTAAAACGCGTGTTCGTAGTTGGTGCGATATTGATGGCTGTGTTGGGTGTAGTTTTCTACATTTTGTATGCTACACTTAGAAAAACCTTCATTTTTGTTCGATTATTTATGCTGTGGGCCAGCATTATCTCCTTTGGTTTATTAGCTCAAAGGCTTGTAGGAGTGCTTATTTCGTTCAACTTTGAATTTCGAAAACTTGGTGAAATAGGCTTTGAATTGGCTGTATTTGGAGCCTATATGTACTACCTGCCAACCACATTCTCAATGATGGCTTTCATAGGTTTGTTGCTGATGGTAGCCGTTGGATTTTTTGTGGGTAAACCTTTTCTTCAATCTGCATGGTCTTCTCTTCAAATTGGTGACGAGAAAAGCAGATTTAACTACTTAAAGTATCAAGTTATACTTCCATATTTCTTTGGAATGATACTCGTCACCTTGATAATGTTTCCGTACAATATGATTTCCAATGTCATGGCATTTGCCTGCATTGGTCTTTGCTTAGTTTTTGCAATTGTAAGAGCAATGCTGCTAGGTCCAGTAGTAGTTCCTCGTCAAAAAAACTGGGAACGTTGGTCGCTTGTACCTACTGCAATGTTAGTTGCAAGCATTCTATTCCTACGAGTCTTTATGGCTCTAGGCATTCGCTTTTAGCCCAATTAGATTGTCAATTTATATTGTAGCGTAAAACTACGTGGCGCCTCCATTATTCCGGGTCGCATTGAGAAAAACTCATTAGTTGCATTCTTCACAATAAACCCAACGGTTGAACGCTTTCCAATTCTATAGAAAGCACGTGCATCTATGCGCCATATTCCACTGCTATTGAGTTTACGATAGTCAGACACTCCTGGAAGTAGCGATTCGAACTCTGCATCAATGCGATCCATAAAGCTGTTGTACTCCGCGTTAAATCCAAGCGTGAATTTCCATAAATCAAATTCAAGGTCAGCTTTAAACACATTGGCTATGCGGTATTTTAGTATGCTTTGCTGTTGAAGTGAATCGGGATTTGATATACTGGTAAACAAGTTTTGCATGTACACATTCACATTTAGCTGGGTCGTATCATCTTCCAAATCTGCTGGGTAGTTGAATGTGTAACCTACATACAACCGAACTGGAACTGGGCCAATATTTCCATCGCCCGATAGTCCAAGTTCAATACCCGCAACTCTAGCCCGACTTACGTTTTGAGGTTTAAACCCAAGTCTAGGCTCCCCGTCAATATCATAAATTCCAATTGGATACTCAATCATATCCTTCATTTCCATCCAAAAGAGAGCAACATCGGCATAGGCATTCCATTTCGAGATTCGGAATCCTTGTTTTACGCCTAACTCAGCAGACCAACCGCGCTCTGGTCTCAAATCGGGCGTTGGAAAAATGTTAATTGGTCCCAAACTAGCATTAATGTACTTTTCTCCAATACTTGCAAATCGGAACGATTGACCAAATGAAGCGCGAATGTTGGTTTTCTTTGCTACTTGATAATTGGCACCTGCCCTAAATATTGGACCAGAAGTTTGAGTGCCCAATCCTTGCACCACATTCCACTCTCCACGTACTCCAAAAAGCAGCGTAATTTTCTTTAAGAAATTCTTTTCTGCCTGCAGAAAAATAGCAGGATTGTCGGTAACGGCAGATTGCGCATAGAGCGTGCTCATTGACCAAATATGCTGGTATTGAATTCCGGTATTCAGCATAAAACCATACTTGAATTCTTTTTGCATTCTGTAATCCATAAACAACACATTGGAAGTAGATGGGTCTTCGAAATTCTCGTTTCTTCTTTCCACACGAAAATATCGTGCGCGAAGGGTATGAATTCCCGCCTTTTCGCCCACATATTGAATCCATGGGTCATAATTCATAAAGGTGTATTTGTCTTGGCTACTAGTTCCGCTAAGTGGCTTGTATGCACCTTCTTGATTATTAGCCCAAAGCACAAATCGACCAGACTGTTGGTATTGTGCGTTTGCATTTAAACCATACGAAAGCCCTTTCACCTTCTGATTCTTTATGCGAGTCTTCACGTTTAACCGAAACGCTTGGCGCTGACCACCTTGCAAGTACGTAAGGTCAGAACTTCCATGAGCTCCTACTACTAAATCGAAGTTTTTCCACCGCTGACGATGAGAGAAAAAAGCTCCAGTAAATACAGGCGATGTGGATTTGTCCCACCATCTCGCCTCCTCTACTTTTGGATTGGAATACACGCCTTGATAAATGCGAAATTCAGTTTCGGGCTTATCCTTGGCAAAACCAGTGCGCACATTTATAACTCCATTTATTGCTCCCGAACCATAAAGTGAGCTGCTAGCACCTTTCACCACTTCAATTTGCTCAACCGTTTCCATGGGAATTGCACTCCATTGAATATCCTGCAAATCACCAGTAAGAAGTGGAATATCATCAATTACTAACTGAACGCGACTGCCTACGCCATAACTATATCCACTGCCACCACGAATAGAAACTTGACCGTCCAAAATGGTAACTCCTGGAACTCTACTCACGGCTGCCTTCAAATCTGGAGATGCAGTATTCTCAATCAAATACTCCTTTACCACGTCAATAGACACCATTTCTTGGCTGATGGTTTTTTCGTACTGGCTTCCTGTGACCACCACCACATCCATTGTTTTGGTTTCCACACCAATTTTAATGGCTAGCTTCAACTCCTCGTTCTTAGCCAAAGTCACTTCGCGTTCCAGTTTCTCGTATCCAATAAAACTGAACGTGATTTTGTGCTTTCCTTCCGAAAGTTTCAAAGCAAATGCCCCATTCACATCTGTTACAGTACCTACGCCACTTTCAGCGACAATGTTTACGCCAATTAGCGTTTCGCCCGTAGCCCTGTCTGCAACTTTACCAGAAATGGTTTGTCCAAAAACCTGACTACCCAAAAGCATTAACAACAAAAACCCAAATAGCCTCATACTTTATAATATTTGAATGCGCGAAAATAGGAAAGCCCTTCACAAGGCAAATTGACTCCTCCTGGAAGTTGTGAAGTACTAATGTTCATATCAGAATTTAAGCAGTTTATAATGATGATTATTCAAATGAAAAAAATGTAGATTTGCCCCCATTCAAAATTTTGAACTCACTTCTTGAAATCCATCCATGGGCAACGGATCAAAAAATTTAGGTAGATTATTTTTCCCAGTGTTAATGACGCTAGGCGGGCTTGCTGCAGTTTATTCAGCTATCGTTGGTGGACAAAATGTGTATTGGCTTTTTGCTGGCGGCCTAATTTCATTAGTTGGTTTGTTTGCCATTCTAATAATACTAGACAAACTGCCGAATATGGCGCAAAAGGTGATGTTTTTCACCTTCATTCCTCTCGCATTAGTTACTGCTTATTTCTCTTTCATTTCCATTGATGAACCAATGAAATTTGACATTGAAAAAAAGAAGCGCTACGCTGATGTGATTGAAAACATCAAAGTAATTCGCGACTGGCAGTTGGCTTATAAATCGGTAAATAAAGTGTACGCCCCTAATTTCGACTCCTTATTTCAATTTGTCAATACGGGCGTTTTTCCTGTAATTAAAGCAGTTGGTACCGTTCCAGATACCTTGACCGAAGCCGAAGCGGTAAAGCTTGGCATTGTTTCTCGCGATACAGTAATGGTAAGTGTGAAAGACTCACTTTACAAACTTGGTGGCGATATCAATGATGTTCGATTTATCCCATACAGCAATAAAGTTGAGTTCACTATGGCAGCAGGTATGGTAGAAAAAGGGCAAATGCAAGTGCCTGTTTTTGAGCTTTTTGCTAGCAACGAAGATATTTTTCAGGATATCGAGCCACTTTATTACAAGCCAGAAGAAGGTATAAAAGTGGGTTCGCTTACTGAGCCTTCCACCAGTGGAAACTGGGAGTGATTTAGCTAGTGTGCTTTCATTTAGAAAAGTTCTTCACCTTCTACCCGATAGAACAGAAGAATTCAACACAACTGACTTAGCCCATTTCCTTGAAATTGGGCGTTCGCATACATGCGTTTTAGCAATAGACAGCAAGCAGCGTAAAGCACTTTCTTTCTCGAAGTATGAGTTTCCTTTCAGCCTTCAAGATACACGTTGGGCGGAATTTGTAGGTCAAATTCTTAAGGAGGTCAATATTCCAAAATATTCTGCGGTAGTGGTTGACGATTTACCGTGTACCATTATTCCTTCTGATTTGTTTCCTTCTAATAAAACAGGCCTAGAATCACTTTTTACCTTGGAAAATGGATTCATTCCAGATTCTACTTTTATAGAAACCAACCTCGATAGTATGGATGCGAATTGTTTATTCGCACTTCCAAACGTTCTAAATAAGGTTATTCATTGCGAGAAAACAATCCCAGCTTTTGCCGCTTGGATGCCATCGTTAATTCGAAATCCAACCTCCACTCATATTCACGTTCACGTGTCAAATCAATCCTTTAGGTTGGCGTTACTCCAAGGTAAAGGCTTATTACTACACAATACATTTAATTTTTCGGCCCATGAAGATGTGCTGTATTTCACTCTAGCGGCCCTAGAGCAATTGTCAATACTTCATAGCGAAACAACGCTCACGCTATATGGAAATGTGACCAAAGGCGATCAATTACATTCGTTGTTTACAAAATACATTTCCCACGTTGATTTTGCTGAAAAGCCAGTTGAATTCCGCTACAGCTATTCCTTTAAAGACCTTCCAAACCACATGAGTCCTTTTCTTTTAAATGCCCCAAAATGCGCATAATTAGTGGTCGACTACGAGGAAGAACCATCATTGCACCGCGCAATTTGCCTGTTCGGCCTACCACAGATATGGCCAAAGAAGGCCTTTTCAATATCCTAGCAAACAGATACGACCTTAGTGAAGTTAGAAGTTTGGATTTGTTTTGTGGAACGGGAAATATAAGTTTCGAGTTGTTAAGTAGAGGAGTTACAGATATTACTTGCGTAGATGGAAATGGTGGTTGCGCGCAGTTTGTAAAACAAACCTTAGAAAAATTTGAGTGCGAAAGAAGCAATGTAGTCCGCTCTGACGTGAAGCAATATGTCTCTAGAGCAATCGGAAAATGGGACATTATTTTTGCCGATCCTCCGTTTGAATACCTCGAGCATGCATCACTAGTAGAAATGATTCTTCACAAGAGACTAATTGCCGATGATGGCGTGCTCATTATGGAACATCCCGCTTCGGTAGATTTGAGCCAAATCGTTGGTTACCTAAATACCCGTAAGTATGGCCGAATTAACTTTAGTTTTTTCATTTCAGAAGCGAAGGAAGTAATCTGAAGTTAGACGCTTATACTGCTCGGTATAACCACGCTGACCTGCTTTTTCCTCTAAGACTAAATTTTCTGCCTTCACCTCACCACTTGGTTTAAAGGTGAATGTGATGAGATAGCGAATTACCTCATGGCTCGGAAGTGGTGCCACATTGAGTTGCTGAGTCACGTAAAACCCAAACTTCTCCGCATTTTTCAAGAAGACTTGCTGCTCAGTAACTGGAAAGATAATGACAAACCTACCTGAAGGCTTTAATAACCGTGATGCTTCGCGAAATAGAACTTCTGGAGATAGCCCAACCGTATGTTTGGCAAAATTCAAAACCGAATCTTTTGGCGGTTGGGCATGTGTAAAAAACGGTGGATTGCACGTAATCAAATCATACACAGCGCTCTGCTCAGTTTTCCAATGCTCTAATCCACAACTGTGTGCATAAATATCTGAAAAACCAGACCATTGAAAATTTTGAGAGGCAATGGCTGCGGCACCTTTATTTATATCAATAGCATCTACTGTAACTTTTGCCCTTTGAGCAACCATTAGAGCTACTAATCCGCTTCCTGAGCCAATATCCAGTATATCTTCTCCGTCATTTACCTCAGCCCACGCTCCAAGCAACACTCCATCCGTACCCACTTTAAAAGCATGGCGATAATGATAAACTCGAAATTTTTTGAACTGAAAATACGGTTCAGCCATTTAGATAAAGATCAACCAATCCCGCAGGAGCATCAACTATAATGCGCTTCGTTTCCTCGTCAATTTGTTGAACAATACCATCAACCGCGGGAATAAGAATTTCTTTCCCTTTAAACTGAATCTCGAATACAGATTGATGTTGAAGTTCTAAAACACCCGAAACTACACCAATATCGCCCAAGGATACATCTGTAACGGCAAAGCCAATTACCGAATTCAACCCTATTTCTTCCTCGACAACGGTTAATTGTCGTTCATCGATAAAGACTTCCTTTCCCACCATGCGCTCCGCAGCATCAATGGTATCTATACCTTCCAATTTCAACACGATTGTGCTTCGGTCAATATCAGGCTTTTCTGCTGCAAAAAAAGGAACCAGCCCACCCTGCAATAGGATGAAGACCGGTTCATTGATATTTATTTCAGGAATTACTCCTTGAGTAAGCCTAACTTTTAACGCTCCTTTAAGTCCGTGGGGTTTTACAAAATACCCAACAACTACAAGTTTGCCTAGGCTCAACTTAAACTGCTGGCTCTTGGCCTTCTGCAGCCTCTGGGGCAACTTCTTCAGTTGCTGGAGCAGACTCAGCCACAACTGCAACAGGAGCTTCTTCAACAGCGGCTTCTTCTTCAGCAACAACTTCTTCTTCAGCTAAAGCAACTTCCTCTACCAAAGGAGATTTCTTAGCAGCAACTTTAGCAGCAATAGCTGCATTCTTTTTCACCTCTGCAGCTAAACGTTCTTTTTGAACATCAGCTTTGGCTTTCACAATGGCTTTGGCACTTGAACCAATAAGGTTGTCCTTATCGGCAATCCAAGCGGCAAATTTCTTATCAGCCTCTTCTTGGCTGAAAGCACCTTTTTTCACACCTCCTTGAAGGTGTTTTTTGTACAACACGCCTTTATAGGATAGGATTGCCCGGCAAGTATCGGATGGCTGTGCTCCATTATCCAACCACTGCACCGCGCTATCGAAATTGATATCGATAGTAGCTGGCTGAGTGTTTGGGTTATATGTGCCCAATTTCTCGATATTCTTCCCATCCCGTGGGGCTCTAGAATCGGCTACCACGATATGATAAAACGGGTAACCTTTCCTTCCGTGTCTCTGCAATCTGATTTTAGTTGGCATGTGACAGTTTTATGGTTAAAAATTTAAGGGCTGCAAAGATGCAACTTTCCTGCGATCTGACAAGCCTATTTGCAAACCTTTTTTTGATAGATGCTTTTGACGCGAGCATCCAAATTTCAGTGTTAATAAATGATTTTGCGAAGACACAATATTCTGACACTTCTCACGTTCTATGATAGTAAATTTCAGTCCCCTATGACAATCGCTCTAGTCCTTTTTGTTGGTATGCTGCTTTATCTTTCCATGGATTTAGTGTTGCAGGATTAACCATTCCGTAACGTTAAAACTATAGTCGAATTGCAATAGAAGTTATTAACAGTTGTCTGTCCTAGATAGCTGTGTACCTATTTTCGTTGCCCCCATATCTTTTAGTGCTCTTGTTTTCGCAATTGTGGCCAAGCGTCATTTTGGCGATTTCAACCCGCTAACTACCACTATTTTACAATTCACTATCGAGCATTATGTACCTCATTTTTGACACCGAAACTACTGGCTTACCCAAAAATTATAACGCTCCAATTTCGGATGCAGACAATTGGCCGCGTTTGGTGCAATTGGCATGGCAACTTCATGCATCAGATGGCTCGCTGATTAGTGCTTACAACGTAATTGTGAAACCTGATGGGTTTGATATTCCATACAATTCGGAGAAAATTCATGGCATTTCTACATCCAAGGCATTGGCCGAGGGTCGCCCGCTAAACGAAGTACTTACGGAATTTGCTAAAATTCTAAAGCAAACTTCCTTTCTAGCTGGTCATAATGTTGGTTTTGACATCAGTATTATGGGTGCCGAATTTCTGCGTGTTTTTGATTCGGAACCAGTAACAACTATGAATTGGCTGGACACGAAGGATGAGTCTACAACATATTGCGCTATTCCCGGAGGAAAAGGCGGTAAGTACAAATGGCCCAAACTGACCGAATTGCATGTCAAATTATTCAACGAAGCATTTAATGAAGCACATAATGCCGCTGCTGACGTAGCCGCAACATCGCGGTGTTTTCTAGAATTATTGCGCATTGGCGTAATTCCTCATGCCAAAGCTGGGTTATCAGACGAAGCGTTTGCTCACTTTAACACTAAAAATGCGGGGCCATTCAAAGCAGAAAAGGTCGCCATTGAATCGCAAGTTGCAGCAAGTAAGGCGCTAAAAAAGGCCACCGAAAGCAACGCAACTTCCGGTGACCATGATGCGACCCATGCCTTCGCTCATTTGCATAGTCACTCTCAATTTAGTGTGTTGCAAAGCACTATTCGGGTGCAATCGTTAGTAGATAGAGCTTACGAATTGGGAATGCCAGGCGTGGCCCTCACCGACAATGCAAACATGTATGGAGCATTCCATTTTGTGAATGCCATTGAGGGTTTGAACGCCAAAATTGCGGTAGAAAATGAACGCATTGCAAATGGCGAAGTCATCGGTGTAGAGCGCGAGTTATTTAAGGGCGTTGTGGGTTGCGAATTTTACGTGACGGACGACCGCACCGATAAATCTCGACAAAACAATGGCTACCAGATTGTGCTGCTGGCCAAGGATAAAATAGGGTATCACAATCTGGCAAAGCTTAGTTCCATTTCATTTTCAGAGGGTTTCTATTATGTGGCACGCATAGATAAAGATGCTCTCTTGCGACATAAAACCGGACTTATTGCAACTACTGGAGGACTTGGTGGCGAGGTGCCAAATTTGATATTGAATGTTGGTGAAAAACAAGCCGAAGAGTCGCTTTTATGGTGGAAAGAACAATTTGGGGAAGATTTCTATGTAGAACTTTTCGACCATGGATTGCAAGAAGAAAAACACCTCAATCGGGTGTTGATAGACCTCAGTAAAAAAAATGATGTAAAGTATTTCCCTTCCAATAATGTCTATTACCTGAACCAAAAAGACGCTCAAGCCCAGAAAATTCTACAATGTGTGAAAGAAGGTGTGCGCATCAATGAACCTTCGCGTGGCTTAGAATTTATAGAACGGCAGTTTCCGAACGACCAATTTTACTTCAAGAGTCAAAAGGACATGCAAGCCATATTCTCAGGGCATCCCGAGGCTTTTGCAACCATTACCGAGATTCTAAATAAAATAGAGAATTACAAACTGAAGCAAGATGTGTTGCTTCCAGTATTTGACATCCCTGAGGAATTCAAAAATGAGGAAGACATAGCAGATTCAGGTAAACGCGGGGAAAATGCCTACCTCCGCCATTTGAGCTACGAAGGCGCTAAAAAACGGTACGGTGAAATTACCGAGGCATTAGTAGAACGCATCGACTTCGAGCTGGCTACAATTGTAAAAACGGGCTATCCTGGCTACTTCCTTATTGTTCAAGATTTTTGTGCTGAGGCTAGAAAAATGGGAGTAAGTGTAGGGCCAGGTCGTGGCTCAGCAGCGGGCTCCGTGGTAGCTTATTGCATTGGAATTACCAATGTTGACCCCATCAAATATGATTTGCTTTTCGAACGTTTTCTGAATCCCGACCGCGTTTCACTTCCCGATATTGACATCGATTTTGATGATGAAGGCAGAGGAAAAGTAATCGATTGGGTGGTGAATAAATACGGCAGCAAACAGGTTGCTCAAATTATCACATACGGCAGTATGGCTGCGAAATCAGCTATTCGAGATACGGCTCGTGTAATGAATTTGCCGTTATCGGATGCCGACAGAATTGCCAAATTACTGCCTGATAATCTATCGCTTGGAAAGATTTTTTCGTTGGACGAAAAAGCCCTAAAAGAGGCTTTAAGTGGCGATGGTGAAAAACTGCAAATGGTGGCCGATTTCAAGAAATTGGCCGAAGGCGAAAGTCTAACCGCGCAAGTAATTCAACAAGCGCGGGTAATTGAAGGTTCGTTGCGAAACATTGGCGTACACGCTTGTGGCGTAATTATCACTCCAAATGACATTACCGATCACATTCCCGTAACTACAGCCAAAGATTCGGAGCTCGCTCTCACCCAGTTTGACAACAGCGTGGTGGAAAGCGCGGGCATGCTCAAGATGGACTTCCTGGGGCTAAAAACGTTGTCCATTATCCGCGATGCGATTGCGCTGGTTAAGCTACGATTCGGCACGGAGATAGACCCCGACACCATTCCTCTGGATGATGAGAAGACCTTCGCACTCTATCAGACTGGGCAGACCAACGGCACGTTTCAGTTTGAGAGTCCCGGCATGCAGAAACATCTGCGCGCGCTGAAACCAGACAAGTTTGGAGACCTCATTGCCATGAACGCCCTCTATCGCCCGGGGCCAATTGAGTACATCCCCAATTTCATTGCTCGAAAGTTAGGCCGTGAACCCATCAGCTACGACCTACCCGAAATGGAGGAGTATCTAGGCGAGACTTACGGCATCACGGTCTATCAAGAGCAGGTGATGTTACTATCGCAACGCTTGGCCGATTTCACCAAAGGTCAGGCCGATGGACTGCGCAAGGCGATGGGTAAAAAAATCAAGAAGGATCTCGACAAGTTGAAGCCGATGTTCTTTCAAGGCGCCATGGCAAAGGGGCACCCAGAAGATAAACTAGACAAAATTTGGCGCGATTGGGAGGCGTTTGCGCAATACGCCTTCAACAAGTCACATAGCACCTGCTATAGTGTGGTGGCCTATCATACTGGCTATCTCAAAGCAAACTATCCAGCCGAATACATGGCCTCGGTGCTTACGCACAATATGAACGACATCAAGAAGGTGACCTTCTTTATGGACGAATGCCGCAGGATGGGCGTTCCTGTATTGGGACCAGATATAAACGAAAGTCGCTACAAGTTTGCTGTGAATGCCAAAGGCGAGATTCGTTTTGGTTTGGGTGCAGTGAAAGGCGTTGGCGAAGGAGCTGTAGAAGCGATGGTAAACGAGCGCGAAGCTGGCGGATTTTACACCTCCATTTTTGATCTTTGTAAACGTATCGACCTGCGCGCAGCCAACAAAAAAGCGTTGGAAAGCTTGGCGTATGCAGGTGCGTTCGACACGTTTCCAAACAGCCATCGGGCTATGTATTTCTTTAGCGAGGGAAACACAACCTTCCTTGAAAAAGCCATTAAGTATGGCGGCAGTCATCAGGAATCGGCAAATTCGGCACAAGTTTCGTTGTTTGGAGATGCATCATCTGTGCAATTGCCAGAGCCTGTTCCTCCAGTGTGCGAAACATGGGGCAATATACAAGCCCTAAAAGCAGAGCGCGAAGTGGTTGGTGTGTACATCAGTGGCCATCCACTAGACGACCACCGTTTGGCTATAGATAATTTTTGCACCATTGATTTAACGACTTTGCAAACCGAAAACGCCAAAAGTATTTCGAGCGAGCATAAGTTTGCGGGTATCGTAACAGGCGTGCAGCATCGCATTAGCAAAACAGGTAATCCATTCGGAATTTTTGAACTGGAAGACCGTGACGGCACATTTCAAATTAGCCTTTTTGCAGAGGACTACACCAAGTATCGCGAATACTTTAGCGATGGATATTTCCTCTATTTGCGCGGCATGTGGAAAGATCGCTGGCGTGGAAAAGAAGATGCACGTCCGCCTGAAAAAGAATTTAAGATCAACGGCATTGAATTGCTCACCTCACTCATGGACAAAAAGGTGACGGGAATAACGATAGACCTGCCGTTGAGTGAAGTAATACCGCAGCAAATTGTAGAGCTCGAAACCCTGTTTAAAGGGCATCCTGGTCCGTGTAAAGTAGCGTTCCGAGTAACCAACGAAGACGGTGATCGCATCAACTTTCGTTCGCGCACTATCTCCATAAAACCCGACCAAGAATTGATTTTCGGAATACGGGAGCAGTTGGGATATGCGGTGGGGTTGAAGTGAAATCTACCCCAATTTTACCCTTCTCCGTATCGCCATCACCGTGCCGATAATCATAATGACACAGCCCGCCCACAGGATATTAATCCAAGGAAATACAAGGGCTTTGAGCACGATAAATTCACGGTAATTGTTTGGGCGCTCAAATAGTTCAATCTCTACTTTGCTTTCTTCGGGAATCAAGCGCTTAATCCGAAATTTCAAACCTAATGGCTCAATTTGAGCTTCTACAGGAATGGCATACGCTCCACGCAAAGCATAAATAGGCATAGCAGTATGCTTAGCACTGTTCACATCCACAGCAGTTAAATTAACTCCAACGGCAATATCCGATTCCTGCAACCCAACGGCAGCTTTATCCACATTCCGTTCAAAACCAGTAAATGTGATAATTGCATTGCCAGCAAATAGGGTATCGCCCACTGCTAGCGCCTGCGTGGCCGTGCTTTTAAATTCTTCTTCCTTTACCTCAGGCTTCTCAATTTCGGCATAGGTAATAAAGGTGTAGATGTCCTTATGCAAGAAATGGCGGGTATCAGGCTCGGCCACGTTGCCCATACGAGGATTGGTTTGAATGCGTGGCGTTAGCGTAAACGCATGTTCAAAAACACCAGGCGAGGGCTGAGTCAAATACTCCACCTCATAAAAAATGTTCACGCCTTCTTTCACCTTGCCTTTGTAGGTGACGAAATACTCGGCCATGCGCAGCGTATCGCCTTTCATCAGCAAAATATTCTCGCGATTATCATAGTCCTCCCCAAGGCTAGCCACATCCATTCCCGATGTGTTCATGCTTATGGTTTGGGTTTTGGAAGTGGATAAAAATGCTCCCAATAAAATTAACCCAAAACCGATATGCGCCACAGATGCACCAGCCACTGCAACTTTGCCTTTTAGTACTCGAATCCAATAGTTTAGATTGGCCGTGAGGGTGAAAAGTGTGGCAAACAACATGAGCAAATACATGAAATGGGTGTATTGCATAGCCACAGCAATAGCCACAGTTAGCACCAACGCCAAAACGAATGGTACAATCAACGATTTGAAAAACTCTTTTGAATCCGTTTTTCGGTATTTGAAATATTGGGTAACCGCAATTAGAAGCGCCACAATAATTGCCAATGGCAACTGCCAACTATTGTAGTGCGAAATAGGGTCTATAGGGGGAGCGATATTCGTTCCTAAAACCTTATTGATAACTGGAATGCTGGTTGTGAAACTGACTTGAAATGCAGAAATACTGAGTACCATTGCCCCAACAAACATCCAAAACTCACGGCTATAGAGGCTTTCTTCGCCATCTGTTTTTGGAAGGTCTTTCCAGCGAAATGCTAACAACAACATGGCTAGAAAAAGGAATGTGAGCAAATAAACTAACAACTGACCCGACATGCCCAAATCGGTGAAGGCATGTACAGATGTTTCGCCCAAAATGCCGCTTCGCGTAAGAAAAGTAGAGTAAAGAATTAAGATAAACGTGATAAGCGTTAATACGAAAGTGATTATGAGTGATTGGCCTTTGTTTTTCTGAATAACCATTACGTGAGCAGCTCCTACCATCGTAATCCATGGCACTAAACTGGCATTTTCCACAGGGTCCCAAGCCCAAAAACCACCAAAACTTAATGCTTCATACGCCCAAGCACCACCCATGAGAATGCCTGTTCCTAGAATCATTATTCCAAAATAAGTCCAAGGCAGCGCAGGTTTTAGCCACTCAGTATATTGGCGCTTCCAAAGGCCAGCAATGGCAAAAGCAAACGGCACTAGTGTGGATGCAAAACCAAGGAAAAGCGTGGGTGGATGAATAGTCATCCAATAGTTCTGCAGCAATGGATTCAATCCCCTACCGTCAAGATTGGTGAGGTAGGAGGCATTTTGCATGAAGGGCAAATTCATGAAATCGGGATGGTCGCGCATCAACACGAAGGGATTGCTACCCAATCGGAATTCCAACAGTTGTGTGCCGAGCAACATGGAAACCAGAAACGCTTGTACCAAAGCGAACACAGCCATAACAGGTGCTTCCCATTTTTTGGAAGTGAACATGAGTACCATGCCCAGCACCATGTGCCAAAACAACCAAAGCAAAAAGCTCCCTTCTTGTCCTTCCCAAAAGCTGGAAAGAATGTATTTCATGGGCATTTCGGTATTGCTATGCTGCCAGATATAATGGTATTCGAAGCAATGATTGTAAAGCAAGTAAAGCAACATGCCCACCATGCCCAACACAGAGAACGAATGAACACTAAAGGCAGCGCGACCAATATTTCGCCACGAAATGCTGTCCTCGTTTTCCTTGGCGGCAAAGAAGTAGGCAATAGCCGCAACTAAAGCCGCCACAAAGCCTAAAACGATAAAAAAATGCCCGAGCTGGCCGGGCAAAAGGTGTTCTCCGATGTAATTAATTTCCATGTGTAGAATTGAACCATGAAGGTTCGTTCAAGTTTTTAGGAATGAAAAATATTCGACCTAAGATTTGGCCTCAGCCGAAAATTCCTGCATTTCGCTAGGTTTACCATCGTTGTATTTTGATGGGCACTTCATTAAAATTTTAGACGCTTCGAAATGATTGCCATTGTATTTGCCTACTAAAACCACTTGTTCCGAACGTTCAAAATCTTGTGGTTTAGAACCTTTGAAATACACTTTTTGTTCAGCGCCTTCATTGTCCACCAAGTTGAACGAAAATAAATTGGCGTCCACTTTTGGGTCGTAATTCATGGCTGCCTCTTTGTTCAACTTTCCCACCACGTGATATTCCTTTCCGGGATTGTCGATGGCTTGTTCGAATGATGCATAGGTGCTGCTATCGGCAACCGTGCTCATAATAGCGCCAATGGCCAAGGCAATTACAATAATTCCAATAATGTGAGTCCGTTTCATAGCTGATGCAAATTGCAAATGATAATGAGCGTTTGTTCCTACTTCTTCCCAAAATCGCGGGATTCCATTTTTGTAACTCGCCTATCCATAGAAATTAGATAAAACACTAATCCAACAAAAATGATGGCGATTACGCCTACCACCACATAAATTTTGCCTTCGCTTCGAAGGGTATTTGCCATTTCTACGGCTTGTCCTTTCGAAATAAATGGAATGGCTAACAGAACAAGTACAATCCAAGTACGCAGCGATTTTCTCATGACTAAATTCCTATTCGTTACTTTCTAATTGACCGATGCGCACCCGAAGGTTTACGAGCCAAACGCCAAGCAGCGTCCAGCCAATTACTGCGGGATAGAACACCAATTTCATGCTGTTGTTGAGGTCGTAGCCGCCAAAGCCAGGATTGCCGCCATTGCCGGGATGCAGGCTATCGGTAAGGCGCGGTAAAACCATGATAAAAACCATAAACATGACGTAGGCAAAGACGTTATACACCGCTGCTACACGAGCGCGTTTCTGCTCTTCGTCAATGCTGCCACGAAGCACTATATAGGCCAAATACACCAACATTCCCATGACCACACCATTCAACTTCGGGTCGTTGGTCCACCATGCGCCCCAAGTAAACTTTGCCCAAAGGCTGCCTGTGAGTATGCCAATAACGCCCATAAACAAGGCAACATTAACGCTTTCGGCTGCCATGCGGTCAGTGGCCATTTTGCCTTTTATAAGATGACGAAGGCTGTAAACCAGCGACACAGTGAGCAATATCATCATGCCAAACCACTGCGTTACGTGATAAAATAGATTGCGTATGCTTTCGTTTAGAATGGGAAGCGCTGGAACCTCGATGAGCATACCAACAACAAGCGAATACGAAATCAGAATAATGGAAAGCCATTTCCACCATGCAATACCAAAAAGAGCAATTTTATTGTTCACGTAATTCCTGAATTCTGACCCTCAATTTTAGTCGCGCCAAAGGTAGGGGAATAAAAGAAAGCTTAGGGTGACAATGATTACCTCAAGCAGCACTAGAATTATGATAAGACTGTAGCTGACAGACCAATCGAGGCCGTCTACCGCATTCTTCGAAAGTTTTATGAGCGTTAATAGAAACGGCAATTGAACTGGGAAACTAAGTATCGCCATTAAGCTCATGTTATTGTCCGTTTTTGCCGCAATGGCCGACATTAAGGTGAGTATGGAAGCAAACCCGGTACTGCCCAAAACCAATGCGATGAGAAAAAGCCCGTGGTCTTGCACCAAATCGCCAATCCACCAGATGTAGATAACATAGGCCAGCACTCCAATTACAGTCATCAGGGCTGCGTTGTACAGCATTTTGGCAAAGACAAAAGCCTGTGGAGAAATGACCGAGAAGAAATAGAGCATGCGCCCTTTGCTCTCTTGAATAAACGAACGCCCGACCGCATTGAGCGCTGCAAAAAGCATGATAATCCAAAACAGCGCGTTCCAAACTGGTGGACTAACCACTTGCTTAAAACTGAGGTAGCAAACAAAAACAGTACTCACCACATAGAGCAGAATTCCGTTGAGCGCATAGCGATTTCGCAACTCCAATTGAAACTCTTTTAGAAATAGGGTGCGCACCTGTTGCCACATGCTGCAAAGGTAACCTCACACCCTTCAAATGTTCGGAAGTAGAAAGGTAACTTCGCGCCACTTCCAAAACAACGGAAACCGCTCATGAACATCTCCTACAACTGGCTAAAACAGTATCTTCCTTCTTCAATTACCGCTAGCGAAGCAGCCGAACTTCTTACCCACAGCGGCCTTGAAGTGGAGCACGTGGTTCCTTTTACATCTATCGAAGGCGGCTTAGCAGGCATTGTGATAGGCGAGGTGCTTACCCGCGAAAAACATCCCGATGCAGACCGACTAAGCGTTACCACCGTGAATGTGGGCGGTGCAGAACCATTGCAAATTGTGTGTGGCGCTCCCAATGTGGCTGCAGGACAAAAAGTGGTGGTAGCAACCGTTGGCGCCATGCTTTATCCAACCAAGGGAGAACCGTTTGAAATCAAGAAATCGAAGATTCGCGGGCAAGTTTCTGAAGGAATGATTTGCGCTGAGGATGAAATTGGATTGGGAGAAAGCCACGATGGCATCATGATTCTGCCTGCCGATGTGAAAGTGGGAACACTTGCTGCCGCTTATTTTGAAATTGAGAATGACGAGGTGTTGGAAATTGGCCTAACGCCAAACCGTGCCGATGCCATGAGCCATATTGGAGTGGCGCGTGATCTAAGAGCAGTGGCTCGTGCCAGCAAATCAGGCTTTGAAACCTTGGAATTGAACTGGCCTTCAGTGGCAGATTACAGCGCTGCCCTCAAAACCAATCCCATCGCGATTGAGGTGCACGACACCGATGCTTGTCCGCGCTATGTGGGCATCTACATCCAAGGCATTGAGGTAAAACCATCGCCACAGTGGCTGCAAAATCGCTTGAAAGCCATTGGGTCGCGGCCCATAAACAACGTGGTAGACATCACCAATTTTGTGCTGCACGAACTGGGGCAACCGCTCCATGCTTTTGATGCCGATAAAATTGGCGGGCAAAAAGTGGTGGTGCGCACGGCCCTTTCTGACGAAAAATTTACAACGCTTGATGGTGTGGAGCGTTCGATGCATCCCGAAAATTTGATGATTTGTGATGCCACCAAAGGCATGTGCATTGCAGGTGTATTTGGTGGAGCCAACTCAGGCGTCACCTCCGAAACGGTAAACATCTTTCTTGAAAGCGCCTTTTTCAATCCCGTTTCTATCCGAAAAACTGCCAAACGGCATGGCTTAAATACCGATGCATCGTTCCGGTTTGAGCGAGGTATCGACCCCGAAATCACAGTGTTTGCTGCCAAGCGCGCAGCATTGCTCATTCAGCAATTGGCGGGTGGGCAGCTTTCGGTAATCACCGACATCTACCCCAACCCTATTCCGCACTATAAGGTGCAGGTGAATTTCGAAACCATCAATCGCATCATTGGTCAGGCCATTCCGCAAGAAAAAGTGATTTCGATCGTGGAAGATTTGGGAATGTTTATCGAGAAAAAGAACGCAGATGGGTTGAAACTTTCTGTGCCCACATTCAAAACCGATGTGACCCGCGAAATTGATGTGATTGAGGAAGTGTTGCGAGTGTATGGCTACGGCAACATTGCGGGAAGCGGCCAATTGCGCATGCCCCTAATTAGCAGCGACCGCAAAGACGCGGAATTGCTGCGCAACATGGCTTCGGACATGCTGAGCGCGCAGGGATTTAATGAGATAATGAACAACTCATTGACCCGCGCCAACTATATGGAAAAGCATCTTCCAAACTTGGCGGGCAAATCGGTGGGCATTCTAAATCCGTTGAGCACCGACCTCAATGCCATGCGCCAAACCTTGTTGTTTGGTGGATTGGAATCCGTTTCGCGCAACATTCGACACCAAAATCCTGATGTGCGGTTTTATGAGTTTGGCAATCTCTATTTTGCGCAAGATGGCGCCCCTTGGCCCTATAGCGAGCAGCAATCGTTGGGTGTTTTTCTCTCCGGAAAATGGCAGCACGAGCGCTGGAATGCCCAAAAAGGCGATGTCACCTTTTCGCATTTGCACGCAGTGGTCAATCAAATGCTAACGCGCATGGGCATTGCCCCCAAACTGACCGACATCGCTACCGATAATTCGGTGTTTGGTTTTGGTATGGAATACGTGGCCAAGAAGAAAACGCTGGTGCAATTTGGCAGTGTGCGCAAGGATATTCTTGCCGCGTTCGACATTAGCCAAGAGGTGTTTTTTGCCGATGTGCATTGGGATAATGTGCTGGCTTACTCGGCCATAAACAAGCTGGAAGTGACCGAACTGCCCAAGTATCCATCCGTGAGGCGCGACCTTGCGTTGCTACTCGACAAAACGGTGAAATATGCCCAGATAGAAGAACTGGCCAACCAAACCGAACGCAAATTGCTGAAGGCAGTCGATTTATTTGATGTGTATGAAGGCAAGGGAATTCCTGAGGGGAAACGCTCGTATGCCGTAAGTTTCATCCTGCGCGATGATGCCGCCACGCTCGAAGACAAAACCATCGAAAAGACGATGGAGCGCCTACTGGGAAAATTCAAACATGAGTTGGGGGCGGAGTTGAGGGGGTAGGTAATTGGGCCAAATAGTCTAAAATAAATTTCGCCAGCGTAAATGCGCTGACAATTTTAGTTTAATTTAGACGCCCAAATGAAGCAAATTACCCTCTCAGGCTCTCAGGCTCTCAGGCTCTCAGGCGCTAGTCGCTCGGTTTCATTCTTCCTTTTTTTGTTTCCGAACAAACCTTCTGCTTTCGCAGGAGGGGCATATTGCTACCCAATTGCGTGTACTGACGCCTCAGGAGGGGCATATTGCCAACCAAATGCCACTCCTAATAGCTCAGGAGGGGCATTTGCTCCACCGAATGGCACTCCTAATAGATCAGGAGGGGCATATTGCCAACAAAATGGCCTTCCCAATAGCTCAGGAGGGGCATTTGCTCCACCAAATGGCACTCCTACGGTGCGATTTACCTGTTTTTCCGCTCAAAAATTAACCTAAAACCAAAAATTAACCCTCAAAAATAAGCGCCATGCCTACCATTTATCGCCCAGACACCGATGCCCAATTGCTACAAGCCTTGCAAGCAGCACAAGCCAAAGCCAATGTGACACCAGCGCCCGACTTGGCGTTTAGCGCAGCTACCCAAACTGAGCTCAACACATTTTTGCCGGCTTTCGAGCTCGAAATTCAGCAACGCGGCAATGCCCTCACGGCCCAAGCCCTTGCCACTTCGGCTGCAAACCCTGCCCGCAAGGCGCTCAATATGGTGAACAGGCATTTTATACAGGTGTTCAACTTTGCAGTAGAGCGTGGCGAATGGCCTGCCGAAGAGCGCGCACGGTATCAACTTCCAGTAGATTTTACGGCCTTGCCTAAAATGACTACGGACGAAGAAAATCTGCGTTGGGCAAAGAACCTAATAGATGGCGAAGCTGCCCGCGTGGCTGCTGGTGGCATGGCCATGAGCAACCCTGCTGCCACCTTGGTAGTAACGAGGCGTGCTGCTTTGGTTAGCGCACTTGGAGTGCAAACCAACCTAAAAGATGCCTACGATGCAGAGCAAAAAGATGTAGAAAACATGCGTGGTGCGGCCATCGAATTGGTGGGCGATATTTGGGACGAAGTGCTATTTACCTACCGCAAAGAATCGGCTTCGAGCCAACGCAGATTGGCTCGCGAATATGGCGTGGCCTACCGCCCAAGCCCAGGCGAGACTCCAACGCCTGAAGATTTTTCGCTGAAAGGAAAAGTAACCGAATTTATGATAATGACCCCACTTGGGGGCGTGGAAGTGTATATCGTAGAAGCCGACCAATTTGCCACTACAGATGCCAATGGCGACTACATTTTTGGCACCCTTGCTTCGGGCAGCTACACCGTTCGTTTCCGCCTCATGGGCTACTATGACTATACCCAACCCAATGTGGCTATTGCCAACGGGGTGCTCAGCACCTTAGATGTGCAGATGAAACGGGAAATGCCTATGCCTTAATTGAAGTAATGGCGGTTGTCGAAAAGCCAAGAGAAAAGGCCTTGCCGAAAAAGTCAAGTTCGGCAAGGCTTTTTTATTGCAAAAGAATACTGCGAAAGCCGAAAAGCAGGGAGAGAGTAGGCGATTAAATAACCCGAGAAAATGAAAACTGAAACTGAAAAATTCCAAGAAGCCAAGAGGCGTTTTATCGATAAGCTAAACGAATTGGGCATGAGTGAGATTGCTGCGAACGCAGAAAGTGCAACCACTATGGCCGAACTCGAAAAATTATCGAACTCAGCGGACATAGATCGGACGTTAAGGCCGCAACTACAATTGTGTCTGTGCACATACGGCCCTGACCGCACATATCCTGATTCTCTAAAATCCTTACCAATCGAAGAAGTGCCCAATAAATTTAAAACCAAAAAAAACCAATAACATGAAAAATCAATTCCTTACAATTCTTGCCCTGTGCACCCTCAGTGCAACCACCATGGCACAAGTGCCCAGCTATGTACCCATTAATGGCCTTGTAGGCTGGTGGCCGTTCAATGGCAATGCGGATGATGAAAGCGGCAGTGGGAATGACGGAACTGTGAATGGTGCCACTCTCACAGCCGACCGTTTTGCGAATGCCAATGCCGCCTATAACTTTGATGGCAATGGTGACCGCATTACCGTGTTGCATAGCAACTCTTTGAACTTTGAATCAGCCAATTCCTTTTCAGTTTCGTACTGGATAAATTCTTCCATTACTAATAGCTCGTTTGTTTATTTTCTTGTTTCCAAGCAAGTTGGAGCAGGGATAACACAGAATGGATGGAACACCATCATAAATTCAAGCTCAGGTGCTATTGACTTTAGAGTTATGAACGGTTCGGGCACGCCAAATTGCTTCCCTTCAAGTCAGGCAGTTCAGCCCAATGTAGATTTCCATATTGTTTGCACTTACGGTGCTGGCGTGGCCAGTATCTATGTGAACGGTTCGCTTGTTGTTTCGCAAAACTGTTCCGCTGTGATTGGAGACAATCTTGCTGATATGATAATCGGGGACTTACATGATGGCTCTGTGGATCCTTTTGCAAGAGGGTTTAGCGGGAAATTAGATGACATTGGCCTTTGGAATCGCCCGCTCACCCTCTGTGAGATTGAACAACTTTATTTGGCACAGGCCATCGCTATCCCTTCAGCCTCAATAACCCCAATGGGGGCCACTAACTTTTGCGAAGGAGGCAGTGTGGAGTTGAGCGTACCTGCAGCCGACAGCTATCTATGGAGCACAGGTGAAGAAACACAAAGCATCACGGTAACTGAAGCAGACGACTATACTGTTACCGTGACCAACGGAGCCAATTGCAGCGCAACCAGTGAGTTGGTTACTGTAACTGTCTATCAAAATCCAACAGTTTCACTTTCGTCAATCGCTGCCATCTGCGAGAATGCCAGCGCAGTTGCGCTTTCTGGTGGTAGCCCAAGCGGAGGCACCTACACCGTAAATGGCAATTCGGCCAGTCAACTTAACCCTTCAATCACAGGTAGCGGCCAACAAACGGTAGTTTATTCTTACACCGATGGCAACAATTGCGTTGGCACTGCCACGCAGCAAGTAACTGTAAATCCTGCGCCAGTGGTTTCGCTTACTGGCCTTGCAAGTGGCTACCTTCCTACCGATGGGGATGTACAGTTGAGCGGTTCGCCAATGGGTGGCGTGTATAATGGCACGGGCGTTAGTGGCAACACGTTCTCTCCTGCAAACGCTGGTCTTGGCACATTTGGAGTGAGTTATGCGGTGGTCAA
>Ga0247843_1003118_pt1 | contig 28048 bp, 25 predicted proteins | sample LaCruzMarch2017__FD_192420 | JGI IMG/M metagenome (GOLD analysis project Ga0247843, IMG submission 192420) | Freshwater microbial communities from meromictic Lake La Cruz, Castile-La Mancha, Spain - LaCruzMarch2017_8m | ecosystem: Environmental > Aquatic > Freshwater > Lake | place: Spain... | reverse complement strand
CTTCCGCGTCGCGTCGTCCAGTTCAATCGCCGTCGCCTTTCGCATCGCTGCCTCCAAAATGTCCCAGATTCTTCTTGGAGGTGGCAGGTGGAAAATAGTTCTTTTAATTCAGAAGCACTACACTAGGATGCGGTAAGAACCGGCGAACCCCATCACCGGGCGAGGATGCATCACCATGAGCGAGACTGACAGCAAACGCAGCCGGCGCGGCGGCCGCGAGCGGCGCGACCCGAATGCCAAACCCCAGGCACCCGCCTACATCACCCGCGCCATCCCCACCTACGACATCCTGGGCGAGGAGAACCTGCAGAAGATCGAGGCTGCTGCCGACCGCATCCTGGCCGAGGTGGGCCTGGACATCCGCGACGACGACGAATGCCTGGCGATGTTCCGCCGTTCCGGCGCGAAGGTGGACGGCATGCGGGTGCGCTTCGAACCCGGGCACCTGCGCGAGTTGCTGAAGACCGCGCCGCGCGAATTCACGCAGCACGCCCGCAACCCGGCGCGCTCGGTGCACATCGGCGGCAACAGCGTGGTGTTCTCGCCCGCCTATGGGTCGCCCTTCGTCATGGACCTCGACCGCGGTCGGCGCTATGGCACGCTGGAGGACTTCCAGAACTTCGTCAAGCTGGCCTATGCCTGTCCCTGGCTGCACCACTCCGGTGGCACGGTGTGCGAGCCCACCGACGTACCGGTGAACAAGCGGCACCTGGACATGGTCTACGCGCACATGCGTTATTCCGACAAGGCCTACATGGGCTCCATCACCTCCGAGGAGCGCGCCGAGGATTCCATCGCGATGAGCCGGCTGCTGTTCGGTGCGGACTTCGTGGACCGTCACTGCGTCATCCTGGGCAATGTCAACGTGAACTCACCCTTGTTGTGGGACGGCACCATGACAAAGTCCGCCCGGGCCTATGCCCGCGCCAACCAGGCTGCGGTGATCGTGCCCTTCATCCTGGGCGGCGCCATGGGCCCGGTGACGAATGCCGGCGCCCTCGCGCAGGCGCATGCCGAGACCATGGTGGGCTGCGCGATCACCCAGCTCGAACGCCCCGGCGCACCGGTGATCTACGGCAATTTCCTCTCGAGCATGTCGCTGCGCTCGGGCTCGCCGACCTTCGGCACCCCCGAGCCGGCCATCGGCTCGATGGTGGTGGGCCAGCTGGCACGCCGGCTGGGCCTGCCCCTGCGCTGCGCGGGCTCGTTCACCACCTCCAAGCTGCCCGACGGCCAGGCCATGCAGGAGAGCGTGATGTCCATGCTCTCGGCCGTGCACTGCGGTGCCAACTTCATCCTGCATTCGGCCGGGTTCCTCGACGGCCTGCTGTCGATGAGCTACGAGAAGTTCATGATGGACGCCGACTTCTGCGGCGCCCTGCACAGCTACCTGGCCGGCGTGACGGTGGACGACAACACGCTAGCCATGGCGCCTTCCACGAGGTCTCGCCCGGCAGCCACTTCCTGGGCAGCGCACACACCATGGCCAACTACACCACCGCCTTCTTCGATTCGACCATCTCCGACGACACCCCGTTCGAGACCTGGCAGGAAGCCGGCCAGACGAACAGCGCCACGCGCGCCAACAAGCGGTGGAAGGCTGCACTCGCCGAATACCAGCCGCCACCGATCGACCCGGGCGTGGATGAATCGATCCGCGACTTCATCGACCGCAAGAAGGCCTCGATGACCGACCAGTGGTACTGACAGAGACCCGACCACCATGGCACGCGACAACGACCCCCTGCTGCAGCCGTTCCAGCTCAAGCACCTGCGGCTGCGCAACCGCATCCTGACCACCTCGCACGAGCCGGCCTACCCGGAAGACGGCATGCCCAAGGCCCGTTACCGCGCCTACCACGTGGAGCGTGCCAAGGCCGGTGTGGCACTGACGATGACCGCCGGCTCGGCCACCGTTTCGCGCGACAGCCCGCCGGCCTTCAACAACGTGCTGGCCTACCGCGACGATGTCGTGCCCTGGCTCAGGGACCTGGTCGATGCCGTGCATGAACACGGCGCGGCGGTGATGATCCAGCTGACCCACCTGGGCCGGCGCACCGGCTGGTCCAAGGGGGACTGGCTGCCAGTCGTGTCACCCTCGCACGAACGCGAGGCGGCCCACCGGGCGTTCCCCAAGAAGCTGGAGCCCTGGGACATCGAACGCATCATCCGCGACTATGCCGATGCGGCCGAGCGCATGCAGGCCGCCGGAATGGACGGCATCGAGTTGGAGGCCTACGGCCATCTGATGGACCAGTTCTGGTCGCCGCTGACCAACACCCTGGACGCGCCCTGGGGCGGCTCGCTCGACAACCGGATGCGCTTCGGCTTCGAGGTGCTGCGCGCGATCCGCAAACGGGTGGGGACCGACTTCATCGTCGGCATCCGCTATACGGGCGACGAAGACATGCCCGGCGGACTGACACACGACGATGGCCTGGAGATCTCGCGCCGGCTGAAGGACAGCGGCCTGGTCGATTTTCTCAACGTGGTGCGCGGGCACATCGACACCGACGCCGGCCTGACCGATCTGATCCCGGTGCAAGGCATGCGCAGCGCACCGCACCTCGACTTCGCCGGCGAGGTGCGCGCTGCCACCGGCTTCCCCACCTTCCATGCCGCACGCATCCAGGACGTGACCACCGCGCGCCATGCCATCGCCTCGGGCAAGCTCGACATGGTGGGCATGACCCGCGCCCACATGACCGACCCGCACATCGTGCGCAAGATCATGCAGGGGCGCGAGGACAGCATCCGGCCCTGCGTGGGCGCGAACTACTGCCTGGACCGCATCTACCAGGGCGGCGAGGCCTACTGCATCCACAACCCCGCCACCGGCCGCGAACTGACAATGCCCCACGACATCGCCCCTGCCGCCGTGCGGCGCAAGGTGGTGGTGGTCGGCGCCGGCCCTGCGGGTCTGGAGGCTGCGCGGGTGGCGGCCGAACGTGGCCACGAGGTGGTGGTGTTCGAGGCAGCCGACAAGCCCGGTGGCCAGATCCGCCTCTCGGCGCTGAGTCCGCGCCGGCGCGAGATGATCGGCATCGTGGACTGGCGCATGGCGCGCTGCACCGAGCGCGGGGTGGTGTTCCGCTTCAACACGCTGGCCGATGCCGCCACCGTGCAGGCCGAGAACGCCGACGTCGTCATCATCGCCACCGGCGGCCTGCCGCACACCGAGGTGCTGCGCAGCGGCAACGAACTCGTCGTCTCCAGCTGGGACATCCTCAGCGGCGACGTGGCACCCGGGCGCAATGTGCTGCTGTTCGACGATGCCGGCGACCACCCGGCCCTGCAGGCGGCCGAGGTGATCGGCCGTTCGGGTGCGCGCGTCGAGGTCATGACACCGGACCGCACGTTCGCACCCGAAGTGATGGCGATGAACCTGGTGCCCTACATGCGCAGCCTGCAGAAGATGGATGTGCACTTCACCGTGACCTGGCGGCTCGAATCGGTGGAACGTGCCGGCGACGGTTTGCTGGCCATCGTGGGCAGCGACTACGGCGGCGTGCGCCAGGAGCGGTGGGTGGACCAGGTGGTGGTCAACCACGGAACACGGCCGCTGGATGATCTCTATGTCGCGCTGCAGCCCCATTCCACCAACGGCGGCGCAGTGGACTACCCGGCGATGCTGGCGGGGCAGGCGCAACCAGCCCCCCAAGCAGGGCAATTCCAGCTGTTCAGGATCGGGGATGCGGTGTCTGCCCGCAACACCCATGCGGCGATCTACGACGCATTGCGCCTGGTCAAGGACCTGTGAGCAGCGCAGCCTGGCCCGCAGACGCCACCTCGTTGGAGCGCACCAGCAGGCGCTCCAGCAATTCCATGCGATGCCGGTGCACGGTGGTGATGGCGTAGAAACGTTCCTGCAGCGCTTCCAGCTGGCCCACCGTGACCAGCACCCCGGACTTCAGTTCGTCCTGCACCACCACGGCGGGCAACAGCGTCACCCAGCCGCTGTCGCGCGCGATCAGGCGCAGCATCGCCATGTCATCCACTTCGGCGCGCAGCCGCGGGGCGATTCCGGCAGAGGCGCAGAGGGCATCGAACTGCGCGCGTACCGCATGCCGGGGGCCCGGCAGCGCCATCTCCACACCCTGCAGGCCTTCCGGTACCCGCAGGGCGTTCTGCGCCCACTGGGCAGCAGGCCCCACCAGGGACATCGTCTGGCTGCCCAGGAAGCGGCAGTACAAGGGGCGCTCCGGATCGGCCGGCACCGCCTCGTTGGCCAGCACCACATCCAGCTGGTGCTGCGCCAGCCGTGCGAGCAGGCCCTCCAGAGGCCCTGACTCGAGGGTGAGCACGACTGTCGGGTCCGCCAGCAGGGGCCGGATCCAGTTCTCCTGGTAGTTGCGCGACAAGGTCGCGACGCTGCCCACCCGCAGCCGCGTGATGCCCTGGCCACTGCCCTGCAGGCGGCCCAGCATCTCCTGCCCCAGCCCAAAGATGTTCTCTGCATACGAAAGCACCAGTTGCCCGGTCTCGGTCAGTACCAGGCGGCGGCCTTCGCGGATGAACAGCGGCGCACCCAGACGCTCTTCCAACTGCCGGATCTGGGCCGACAGCGCCGACTGTGAGGTGTTGAGTTCCTCTGCCGCGCGCGTCAGGTGACCCAGCTTGGCCACACGCCAGAAGTACTTCAGGTGGTGGAAATTGAGTTGATCCAGCCTCATAGTTCTATTTTCAATATTAATACGTTCTTATCAATCTATTTTACAGAACCTGTGGATTTGCAGAAGATCACCGGCAACTCCTTCACGACCACACTGCCATGGATTTTCTCCCCTCTGCCCTCGTACTCGGCACCTTCGGGCCGATCAGCCTGATGCTGCTGGCGCTTTGCCTGGCCCGCCTGCCGGCAGTGGCTCCGCAGCGCCTGTGGCCCGGCTTCAACGCCCTGTCCATCGGTGCCCTGGCACTGTGCGCAATCGGCGTGCTCGGGTCTGGGGGGCTGCCCTTTGGGCAGCACTGGCTGATCGCCACGCCCCTCGGAACCGTTCTCGCGCTGCTGGTCCAGTTTCTGGGCACGGTCATTGGCAGGTTCTCGGCCCGTTACCTGCAAGGCGAAGCCGCACAGCGCCACTACGTGATCGCTCTGGCTGGTGTGCTGGCATCGGTTCACCTGCTGCTGCTGGCCGACCATTGGGTCGTTCTGATAGCCGCCTGGGCGCTGGTGGGCATCACGCTGCAGCCCTTGCTGTGCTTCTACCGGGACCGCCCGTTTGCGCTGCTGGCCGGGCACAAGAAGCGGCTGGCTGACCGGCTGGCCGATGTGCTGCTCGTTGCGGCGGCCGGCCTTGCCTGGTGGAGCGTGGGCAGCGGGTCCCTGACCGAACTCGCAACCCATGTCCAGCGCAACGGCATGTCCCCGGCCCTGCATGCCAGCGCGGTGCTGCTGGTGATGGCAGTGGTGCTTCGCACGGCGCTGCTGCCGGTGCACGGCTGGCTGATCCAGGTCATGGAAGCCCCCACACCCGTCTCGGCCCTGTTGCATGCCGGTGTCGTGAACCTGGGCGGCTTCGTGCTGATCCGGTTTGCCCCGTTGCTGGAGCATGCGGCGCCGGCCCGCTGGATCCTCGTGGCACTGGGGCTGGGCACCGCGGTGCTCGCCGGGCTGGTGATGCTCACCCGCATCAGCATCAAGGTGCGGCTGGCCTGGTCGACCGTCGCACAGATGGGCTTCATGGTGCTGGAGTGCGGCCTGGGCCTGTACACCCTCGCCGCGCTGCACCTGGTCGGGCATTCGCTGTACAAGGCGCATGCCTTTCTGTCCGCCTCGACACGGGTGCGCGAGGCCCGCCTCCAGACCATGCGCGGCACGCAAAGGCCCCTACCCCTGACGCTGTGGCTCGCGCCGGTGGCCGCCGTGGCGACCGTCTTCTCGCTGCAGCTTGTTCTGAGCCCCGGCGCATGGCCGTGGTGGTGGAGCGTCCTGCTGGGCATGGCCTGGGCACCGGTCCTGTGGCTGTCCGCGCCCACCGGGGACCGGGCTCGCGCCCTGGTGCACGGTGGGCTGTCGGGGCTGCTGATGATCGTGGGGCTCACGGCGGCGGCGCTGCTGGCCCATGCCCTGCCCCTGGGGCTCCAGAATGCGCCCGACCATGCAATGGGAGCGGTGGCGCTCGCGGGCATGGGTGTCCTCTACGGGTGTCTGGTGCTGCTGCAGGTCCGCCCCCAGGCGCTGGAAGCCTGGCGGCGCTGGAGCTACGCGGGCTTCTACGTCGACGAGTACTACACCCGCCTGGCCCTCTGGTTGTGGCCCACCCGCTGGACGCCGGATGCGCCCCCCGCGAACACGCCGCTGTCAGCTCCCCTGGCCGCAGCCATCTCCCCGAAATAACGACTGCAAGGATCCGCGATGAACATGACCACGATTGGCACCGACACGGGAGGCGCGGCTGCCAGCCCCACCCGCATGCGGGACGCCTCCGAAAAGACCCTCGCGCAGATCGAGGCCGCCTGTGCCGGCGCCTGCCGGATGATCGCCCCCGCGTGGCCACTGGACCGGGCCATCGCCGTCAACCCGCACTGGTCCCGCATCGGCCTGCCGCTGCGCCAGGTGGCTGCCCGCATGGCCGTGCTGGGCGATATCCAGGTTTTCCCGTCCCGCGCGACCCAGCTACTGGCCTGGGACCAGGGCCGCATCACCGCCCCCGATCTGGACCATGCGATCGCCCAGGTCCCTGCCGCACATGGCGCAGGTCTGACGCCGGCGCAATGCCTGCAGGCCCTGCAGCGGCGGGCTGCGGTCGCCCACCTGCCACTGCTGATGGATGTGCTGGACGCCGACCCCCAGCGCCACAGCCGCTTGACCTGGCGCCAGGCCATCACGCACCAGGTCAGCCAGACCTGTGCCGCCTTCTTCGATACCCACCAGGCCGACTGGCACCCTGTCAGGCAGCAGGGTCTGTACGCATTCTGGCGCGATACCCTGCAGCACGACCACGGCATCGGTGTCCTGATGGGTCTGCCCCGGCTGGGCCAGGCGCTGCGGGCCCTGCCCCCGACCCGTCAGGACGCGGAGCGCTGGGTGCTGCAGCGACTCGGCCTGCCGCCCGATATCTGGGAAGACTACCTCGAAGCCGTCCTGCTGACCGTCAACGGCTGGGCATCCTGGTGCGCGTATCTGGGCTGGCAGGCCCAACTGGAGGGGCACGAGGACGGACACCTGCGCGATCTGCTGGCGATCCGGCTGGCATGGGGCGCGATCCTGCTGGAGTGCAAGGACGATGCTGCAGCCGCGCACGCCTTCACCACCTTGCAGGATGCCTGGCGCCAGGCGCCTGCGCTGCTGGAACAGGCACAGGAAGCGCTGCTGATCGACGAAGTGTGGCAGGTGGCCCTCGAGGTCGGCTACCAGCGCAAACTGCTGGCCCGACTGCGGGACGCCGCCGGCAACCCGGTCGACCACGATGCCTTCGAAGTACAGGCTGCGTTCTGCATCGACGTGCGCAGCGAACCCATGCGCCGTGCGCTCGAGTCGGTCTGGCCCGCCGTGCAGACGGTTGGCTTTGCCGGATTCTTCGGGCTGCCCGTAGCCTACACACCGCTGGCGACGGCAGCGCGTCGCCCCCAGCTGCCAGGATTGCTGCCTCCCACCGTCGAGGTCACCGACCGGATCGTGTTGCCGCAGACCGAAATCACTGCAGCCGATGCGGGGCGGCAGGGCGCTGCAGAACGCGCCCGCACGGACCGCTTCGCCCGCACGGACCAGTGGCAGGCCACCAGCCAGTGGCCCAGCGCCGCGTTTTCATTCGTGGAAGCGGCCGGAGTGGGCTATGTCGGCAAGCTCTGGCAATGGCTGAGCCCGTCACAGCGCGGCCGGGTGAATGACGACCTGGCCGGTCTGCCAGCGCGCCTGCGCCCCCTCTGCCGGCCCCAGCTCACCGGACTGGACACCGACGCGAAGGTGTCGCTCGCCGGGCGGGTGCTGCATGCCATGGGCCTGGACCGCCAGTGGGCGCCCCTGGTCGCGCTGGTGGGGCACGGCAGTCAGTCCAGCAACAACGCCCATGCGGCGGCGCTGGACTGCGGCGCCTGTTGCGGCCAGACGGGCGAGGTCAACGCCCGCAGCCTGGCACAACTGCTCAACGACGCGGTCGTGCGCTCGGGCCTGCTCCTGCAGGGCATCGACATCCCGGCCAGGACCTGGTTTGTTGCCGGGTTGCACAACACCACCACCGACGAGATCGAGGGGTTCGACCTCGACCTCCTGCCACCCGAGTCACTGGCGCGCTGGCAGAAGCTGAAATCTGTGTGGGCCCACGCCAGTGATCAGGTGCGCCGCGAGCGGGCGCCTGGCCTGGGGCTGGACCCGAGGGCCACCCATGGTGAGCTCCTGGCCCAGTTTCGCCGCCGCGCCAACGACGGCGCGCAGACCCGGCCCGAGTGGGGACTTGCCGGCAATGCCGCATTCCTGATCGCCCCGCGCTGGCGCAGCCGCGGTGTGATGCTCGAGGGGCGCACGTTCCTGCATGACTATGACTCCTCGCAGGATGCAGATGGCAGCGTGCTGGAACTGCTGATGACGGCCCCCATGCTGGTCACCCACTGGATCAACTGGCAGTACCACGCCTCCACCTGCGAACCCCTGCGGCTCGGCAGCGGCAACAAGGTGCTGCACAACGTGGTGGGCGGGCAACTCGGCGTGTTCGAAGGCAACGGCGGGGATCTGCGCATCGGGTTGTCGCGCCAGTCGCTCCACGATGGCGAGCGCTGGGTCCACGAGCCCCTGCGCCTGACCGTGGTCATCGACGCGCCCCGGCAGGCCATCGACCGGGTCATCGAGAAGCATGCAGTCGTTCGGCAGTTGCTCGACAACGGCTGGCTGCATCTCTGGCGGCATGAAGGCACCGAAATGCAGGCGTATGCATCGGGCAGCTGGACTGCCTTGCGCCTGGGTACGCACTGAGCCAGGGTGCGTGACACCTGCAACGCCAGCCGATCAGGGCGACAGTGGCCCTGGCACATGCCGGATCACTGTGCATCCTGCAGGGCCAGCGCCAAGGCCATCTTCGACCGCACGCCCAACTTCAGGTAGACCTTCTGCAACGGGTTGCGCACCGTGGCGGGTGAAATCCCCAGGGTCTGTGCAACCTCCCTGTGGCTGTGCCCTTGCGCCAACCGTTCTGCCGTCTGCAGAAGCGCCTGCTCGCAGAACCTCCGGGGGTTGAGGTTCCATGCCGCGATACTGGCGGCATGGACATCACCACCCTGCTGGTTCTGTTTGCCGGCGGTCTGACCGCCGGTGGCGTGACAGCGGTCGCTGGCGGGGCGAGTTTCCTGACCTTTCCGATGCTGATCGCGGTGGGCCTGCCCCCTCTGGTGGCGAACATCACGAACTGGGTCGCGCTGATACCGGGCAACTTCATGGCGCTGGCGGCCTATCGCAGCGAACTCCGGGAGATGCGCCATGAGGTACGCGCCCACCTGGTCGTGTCCTTCCTCGGTGGCGCGGTGGGCTGCTTTCTGCTGCTGTGGACGGGCGAGGCCCGTTTTGCGCGCGCCGTTCCGTGGCTGATGCTCACCGCCCTGCTCTTCTTTGCGCTGGGCGAGTGGATCAAGCGCCACCTGGACCGCTTCCGGGACCCGGAGCACGGCCTGTCGCCGCGGTGGATCCTGTTCTTCGAATTCATCCTCATGGTGTATGGCGGCTACTTCGGCGCCGGTGTCGGCATCATGCTGCTCGCGGCGCTGGCCATGGCGGGCGAGGCGTCCATCCACCGGGCCAACGCCAAGAAGAACCTGATGGTGGTGGCGCTGAGCGGCGCCGGCTGCCTGATCCTGCTGCCCTCGGGCCAGGTGGCCTGGCTGTATGCACTGCCGGTGTTTGCCGGTGCCAGCCTCGGGGGTTATGCGACCGTGCGCTTCATCCGCCGCATCCCGGCCCGCGCGGTGCGCACGCTGGTGCTGCTGTGGGCGATCGTGCTCACGGTCTATGCCTTCTGGAAATATGGCTGACCCGGCGCGCCGGCATCACCGCGCAACATGCGTGAGGCCGCCGCCAGCTGCGTGATGCGCGCCCAGTCGCCCTTCGCCAGGGCGTCCGCCGGCACGAGCCAGGAGCCCCCGACGCAGACCACATTCGAGAGGCCCAGGAACTCTGCCGCGTTGCCCGTGCTGATGCCGCCTGTCGGGCAGAAGCGCACGTCGCCAAAGGGACCGCTCCAGGCCTTGAGCATGGCACTGCCGCCTGCCTGCAGCGCCGGGAAGAACTTGAGTTCCGTCAGCCCGTCTTCCTGGCACATCAGGATCTCGCTGCCGGTGGCCACGCCGGGCAGCAGGGACAGGCCCGCGTCACGGCAGGCCTGGCCGATCGCCCGCGTGTAGCCGGGGCTGACCGCAAACCGTGCACCGGCCATGGCCGCAGCCTGCGCGTCGGCCGCGCTGCGCACGGTGCCGGCACCGACCACCGCCTCGGGCACATCGCGGGCAATCGCCTCCATGCAGGCCAGCGCCACCGGTGTGCGCAGCGTCACCTCGAGCATGCGCACGCCGCCGGCCACCAGGGCGCGCGCCATCGGTACCGCATGGGCCACCTCATGCAGCACGATGACGGGGATGACCGGCGCGTCCTGCATCACCTGCAGGGCGGTCAGGGTGGGGGTCACAGCCATGTGCAGGCTCCTTCTTCTGCGCTGAGCGCATTGCGGCGCATGCCAGCGAACAGCTCGCGGCCCATGCCCAGCGCATTCTCGTGCACCAGTGCCTGTGGCATGGCCAGTACCTCGCGGGCATTCCACTGCGCCTCGTCCACCAGCGCCTGGAGTGTGCCGGCGGTGGCGTCCAGCCGGACGATGTCGCCGTCGCGCAGGCGCGCCAGCGGCCCACCGGCGGCGGCCTCTGGCGACACATGGATGGCAGCGGGCACCTTGCCGGAAGCACCGCTCATGCGGCCGTCCGTCACCAGCGCCACCCGGTAGCCCTTGCCCTGCAGCACCGCCAGCGGTGGCGTGAGCTTGTGCAGTTCGGGCATGCCGTTGGCACAGGGGCCCTGCCAGCGCACCACGCAGACCACGTCACGGTCGAGTTCACCGGCCTTGAAGGCCGCCTGCAGCCCCTCCTGCGAATCGAAGATGCGCGCGGGCGCCTGCACCACATGGCGGTCGTCGGGCACCGCCGACACCTTGACCACGCTGCGGCCCAGGTTGCCCAGCAGCAGCTTCAGGCCACCGCTGGCACTGAAGGGCTCGGTGGCGGGCCGCACCACGGTGGTGTCGCCCGAGGGGCCGGCATCGCGCCAGACCATGGTGCCACTGGCCGACGCCTGCGGAATCCGGGTGTACTCGCGCAGGCCGCCGGCGCGCACGGTCAGCACCTCGGGATGCAGGAAGCCGGCGTCCAGCAGCTCGCGGATCACGTAGCCCGGCCCGCCGGCCGCCTGAAAATGGTTCACGTCGGCGCTGCCGTTCGGGTATACCCGCGCCAGCAGCGGCACCACATCGGACAGGGCGGAGAAATCATCCCAGTCGATCACGATGCCCGCCGCGCGCGCAACAGCCACCCAGTGGATCAGGTGGTTGGTGGAGCCGCCGGTGGCCAGCAGGGCCACCATCGCGTTGACGATGCAGCGCTCGTCCACCACATGGCCGATGGGTGCGCAGGGCATGGGCGCCTGCTGTCCGCCTGCCGTTGGTGTGCCACGGCCCAGCACCGTGCGCACGGCCTCGCGGGTCAGCTCTTCACGCAGCACGGCGCCCGGGTTGACGAAGGCGGTGCCGGGCACATGCAGGCCCATGGCTTCGAGCAGCATCTGGTTGCTGTTGGCCGTGCCGTAAAAGGTGCAGGTGCCCGGTGCATGATAGGCCTGCATCTCCGCCTGCAGCAGTTCCTCGCGCCCCACCTGGCCCTGCGCAGCCAGCTCGCGCACCTTGGCCTTGTCGTTGTTGGACAGGCCCGAAGTCATCGGACCGGCCGGGACGAACACCGTGGGCAGGTGGCCAAAATGCAGCGCGCCGATCAGCAGGCCGGGCACGATCTTGTCGCACACGCCCAGCATCAGCGCAGCGTCGAACATGTCATGCGACAGCGACACCGCGGTGGCCATCGCGATCACGTCACGCGAGTACAGGCTCAGCTCCATCGCAGCCGTGCCCTGCGTGACGCCGTCACACATGGCCGGCACACCGCCGGCGACCTGCGCCGTGGCGCCGAGGCGGCGCGCCTCGGCCTTGATCAGCTCCGGGTAGTGCTGCAGGGGCGCATGCGCCGACAACATGTCGTTGAACGCGTTGACGATGCCGATGTTGGGCGCGCGCAGCGGGGTGATGCCGATCGCCGCCTTGCGCGGCAGCGCCGCCCGCTTGTCTTCCTCGGGCATGCCGGCAAACGCATGCGCGACGTTGGCACAGCCCATGCGTTCTGCGCCGGGCTTGCGCTGTGCCATGGCATCCAGACGCTGCAGATAGGCATGGCGCGGACGCGCACTGCGCTGCAGGACGCGGGCGGTGACGGTGCTCACGATGGCATGGAGTTTCATGGTGGCTTGGTAACTAAATTACATGTCCGATGCTACTCCCGAATACGCCAGCCGGGCGGCCAGGGGGTTACCCATTGGTTACCAAATCCCCAGGCGCTACCATCCGGAATTACCGTGACACTGCATCCTGGCCCTGCCACCCCCCTGCCCCGGCCGGTACGCGACCCCGTGCCCATGCTGCACCAGGCCCTGCGCCAGTGGGGCGGGCGGGGTGACCTGTGGGTGTTTGCGTATGCTTCGCTGATCTGGCGCCCCGACTTCGACGTGGCCGAGCAGCGGCTGGCCAGGGTGCACGGCTGGCACCGCGCGCTGAAGATGTGGAGCCGCATCAACCGCGGCACACCCGAATGCCCAGGCCTGGTATTTGCGCTGCTGTCAGGCGGCAGTTGCCATGGTGCCGTGCTGCGCGTTCCGCAAGCCGAGGGCGAGGCGGTACTGCACAGGTTGTGGGAGCGCGAAATGGTGACCGGTGTCTACGACCCGCGCTGGCTGGAGTGCCGCACCGCGCGGGGGATGGTCCGGGCGCTCGGCTTCACGCTGTCGCGCGCGAGCCCCAACTTCACCGGCGAGCTCAGCCCCGAGCGGTACCGGCACATCTTCGCCCATTCGCGCGGGCGCTACGGCACTACCCTGGACTATGCCGACCAGACCCTGCGCTGCCTGCAGCAGCACGGCATCCGCGACGGCGCGCTGCAGCGGCTGCTGGGCCACGCCCCCTGAAACCCGCCGGCCGGGCGCGGGTTCCTATACTCGCTCCATGGACAACATCGCCGACCTCCGCAAAAGTTACGAACGCGCCGAACTCAGCGAGGACGCCTCGCATGCCGACCCCCTGAAACAGTTCGGCCAATGGCTGGACGAAGCCATCCAGTCCAAGTTGCCCGAACCCAACGCCATGACCCTGGCCACGGTGGGCAGCGACCTGCGCCCCAGCACCCGGGTGGTGCTGATCAAGGGCTTCGACGCGAACGGCATCGTCTGGTACACCAACTACGAGAGCCGCAAGGGCCAGGAACTGGCCGGCAACCCCTATGCCGCGCTGCAGTTCCACTGGGTCGAGCTCGAACGCGTGGTGCGCATCGAGGGCGTGGTCGAAAAGACGAGCGCGGAGGAGAGCGATGCCTACTTCCACTCGCGCCCGCTGGACTCGCGCATCGGTGCCTGGGCCTCGCCCCAGTCACGGGTGATCCCGGGGCGCGCGGTGCTGGTGGCCAACGCGGCGCGCTACGGAGCCCAGTTCCTGTTGCAGCCGCCCCGCCCGCCGCACTGGGGCGGGTACCGGTTGCGCCCGGACAACTGGCAGTTCTGGCAGGGTCGCAAGAGCCGCCTCCATGACCGCCTGCGCTACACGCTGCAGGACGGCAGTGGCTGGCTGCGGGAGCGCCTGGCGCCCTGAGCCGACCCGCTCAGACCGCGCCGGCCAGGAGCATCACCAGCGATACGCTGAGCAGCGCCACCAGCGTCGATACCGCCACACTGGCGGTGATGAGCGGCATGGCCACCCCATAGCGTTGCGAGAACAGGAAGACATTGGCGCCCATCGGCAAAGCGGCAGTGACCGCCAGCACCGTGAGCGCCAGCCCCCGCATGCCCAGCGCCCACCCCAGCGCGGCGGCCAGCAGGGGCACGGCGAAGTTCTTGATCGCCGCGAGCTGCAAGGCCCCACGCAGCTGCGCGCCGATGGACGAACCCGCCAGCGCAATGCCCACCAGCACCAGTGCCAGCGGGCCGAAGGCACGGCCCATTGTCTGGAGGAAAAGCTCCAGCGGCGCTGCCACACCCCAGCCGGTCTGTGCATACAGCAGGCCGGCGATGATGGGCAGCGGAACCGGGTGCAGCAGCGCCTTGCGCAGCGCCAGCGCAGTCACGCGCAGGAGATGGCCCGTTCGCACCGGCGAGCGCGCCGCCTGCTCGCGGGCCAGCGTAAACTCCAGCGCAACGGTGGCCGCCGTCAACAGCACCAGGGAGTGGATGGGAATCAGCGTGAGCAGCGTCACCAGGCCGGCATCACCCCAGGCCAGTTGCACCAGCGGTATGCCGATCATCACGGCATTGCTGTAGGTCACCCCCAGCGCCAGCACGACCGCGCTGCGGTTCATGCCGCGCCAGCACAGCATGGCGGCAAACACCAGTCCGAGCGCGCCGATGTAGGCGAGTGCCGGCCGCAGGTCCAGCAGTTCCACGCGCACATGCCGCATCGTGCGAAACAGCAGGATGGGCGTGAGCACCATGAACGACAGCGTGGAGAGCCGCCGGACCCAGACCTGGGGCACCCAGCCCAGGCGGCCCAGAGCCAAGCCCAGCAGAATCAGGCCCACCACAGGCAGAAGGGCTGCGACTACGGGAAAGTGCATGAAAAAAAAGCAGCAGCCGGGACGCAACCCGGACCGACGCGGCTGGCCCGCGCCGGGATCACTTCACGCTGGCGGCGTCGGTGACGCGGTAGAACAGCCCGTACTGGTCGTCCAGCAGCACCTGGAACCTGCCCTCGACCACCACGGGCTCCAGGGAGTAGGCCACGGGGGTGCGGGTGCGCACCTCGACCATGCTCTCCGGCCCGCCGGGCACACAGAAACCGCAGGTCATCGGCACCGAGGTCAACAGGAAGTGCCGCTGCTTCTCGCCGGGCTCCAGAGGCATCATGAAACCCTGGATGCGCTGGGTCTTCTGGTTCAACGCAAGCTGGCTGGTACCGAACACCGGCAGCACCTTGTTTTTGTCGGTGCGCGTCTTCACGTCAGTCAGCACTGACCAGGGCACGACATCGGCGCGCTCCTTGAGGGGAGGGAACGGGCTGTTCGCCCCGTGAACGCCGGCGCCCGAACCAGCCGGCAGCGGCGAACTGAGCTGGGCGACAGCCCCCAGCGAACCAAGGACCAGGGCGATGGCAAGAAAAACATGCTTCATGGTGGGTTCCGGATGGTCAGGTGCTTCCCGGCTTGGAGGCGGCCAGCACCTGCAGGTTCCCGACGATTATCACGCTGCGGCGGTCAGTGCGCGTGCCGCATCCCGCAATACTTTCCAATGGCAAGGCCCTTGCAGGCGGCCTGCAGTTCCTTGTTGCAGACATCCTCCTTCTTGCCGGCCTCCAGGCATTTCGCGGCGCCCTCGTGGGCTGCGGCCATCGCCCGGTGCCGGGTGATGTCCTCCTTGATCTCCTTGTCGGAATGCGCGGCCTGGGCCCAGGCGGCGCTGCCCAGCAGGCACAAAGAGGCGATGGCGAGCAGGCGGGTCAACGTACTTTTCATGGGAATACTCCTTGGGTGGGGAACAGGGAATCAGGAACGGGATTGCAGCAGCGTCGTGACGTCGAGCCGGTAGACGCCCAGTGCCGGGAGCAATGCCGCCAGGGTGGCCACCACCAGCCCCAGCGCCAGCACCCACCACTCTGCGGCGAGCCAGATCCAGCCGGTCAGCGCCAGTGAACGCTCGGACTGCAGCCACGCGCCGGCGAGGTGCGCCAGACCGTGACCGGCCGCCAGGCCCAGCAGGATGGCCAGCCCGGCCAGCAGCCAGGCCTCGCACAACACCAGCCCGGCGACGCGCGCCGGGGGCGCGCCCAGCATGCGCAGCATGGCCAGATCGGCGCGCCGCTCCCGCACGGCATTCCACAGGGCGATGAACACGCTCAGTCCGGCCGTCAGCAGCAGCACGGCGCCAAATCCGCGCAGCACGTCGGTGCCCACGCCGACCATGCGCAGCAGACGGGTGACCTCCACCGCCGGTGCCGCCGCCTGCATGTCGGTGGTGGTGTTGACGAAGCGCGGGAAACTCACGGCGGCCATCGGGCTCTTGTAGGTGATCAGGGCCATCGTGATCTCGCGCTCGGCCTCCAGCAGCTTGCGGTCCTCTTCGTCGACGGCGGTGGCCTTCTCGTGGACCTCCCAGACCGACTCGGTGGCGGTGAGCACCAGCCGGTCCAGCACGCAGCCACAAGGCGCCAGGAGGCCGGTGACGCGGTAGGGGTTGTCGCCGTGCTCATGCCCGCTGGCCCCCAGCCCATGCGTGCCGATGAAGCTGTTGCCAACCTTCAGACCGGTGCTGGCCGCGACCTCGCTGCCCACCACGGCCTGCATCGGTGCCGTCCACAGGGCGCCAGTGGCCAGTGTGGCGCCGTAGTGCGCGGCATACGCGGGGGTCGTTCCGACGATGCGAAACCCGCGGAAGGTATCCCCCAGGCTGATCGGGATCATGCGCGCGATGCGTTGGTCCTTTTCCAGTTCCCGCGCATCGGCCAGCGGGATGTTGCCCGGCGGCACGTCAATGTGGAAAACCCCGGCCAGGATCAGCTGCATCGGGCTGCCCTTGGCACCCACCACCACGTCGATGCCGACCAGATCGCGCTGGAACGCCCGGTCGAGCTGGGTGCTGACCAGCAGCAGGAAGGTGATCGAGCCCAATCCCAGCGTGAGCAGCAGCAGGTTCAGTCCGGCTGCCAGCGGGCGTGCCCACAGATAGCGCCAGGCGATGCCTGCCATCTTCATGCGCGCTGCTCCGCAACAGCCGGCAGGCCGGCGAGACGCAACAGCTGTGCCTGCGGGAGGGCCGCGGCCACACGGGCGTCATGGGTGGCGATGACCAGACTCGCACCCAGGCGCACGGCGGTATCGGCCAGCAGTTGCAAGGCCACGGCAGCGGCGGTGTCATCCAGGCTGGCCGTCGGCTCGTCGGCCAGGACCACGCGCGGCTGCAGCAACACGGCGCGTGCCAGCGCCACGCGTTGGGCCTGGCCACCCGACAACTGGGACGGCCTGCGGGCCGCCAAGTCTGCAACGCCCAGGGTCGACAGGACCCGGCCCACCGCCGCAGCATCGTCGGGCACGCCAGCCGCCCACTGGGCCAGCGCCAGATTGCCCGCGACGGTGAGTGCTTCGCTCAGGTGCAGCCGTTGCGGCAGGAATCCGATGGCCCGGGCGCGCCAGGCGTCGACGGCGACCGGTCGCAATGCCGCCAGCGCCTGGCCCGCGACGATGATCTCGCCCGCCGATGGCCGCAGCAGCCCTGCCGCCAGTGCCAGCCAGGTCGACTTGCCGGACCCCGAGGGCCCATGCAGGAGCAACACGCCCCCCTGCGGCAACTCCAGGTCCGGAAACAGCAGGGCCGGGCCGCTGCTGTACCGGAAGGCGAGTTGCCGGCTGTGGATCACTCGGGCGCTCCCGGGTTGCCGGTGGCGCAGTCCAGGCACACCCCGCGCACCGCGACATCCATGCTCAGCCCCTTGTAACCGAGCGCCCGGAGCGCCTCGATCGCGGTTTGTGCTGCGCGCTCCAGGTCGCGCGAGTTCGCCTGCAGGGCACCGGCAAGCGGGCTGTCCCGGTGGCAGCTCTGGCATTCGAAGTGGGGGGTGGCATGCACGCTGGCCGGCATCGCCTGGTAGCGCCGCACCCGGTTGGCGTCGACGCGGCACAACAACAGGCCGACCTGGGTCAGTCGGTCGATCAGCCGGTAGAGGGTGACGCGGTCCAGCCCCTGGGTCGTGTCGTCCTGCAAGGCCGCCTGCAGTTGCGCATGCGTGTAGCTGGTGTCAGGGTGTGCCAGCAGCCAGCCCAGCACCCGCCGCGCGGCCTGGGTGCGGCGCAGTCCATGCGCGGTCAGCAACGCGTCGATCGGATCGTCGGGCAGTGGCGGCATCTGGTGCGGGTTCCTGGCAAGCGGATGAAAAAAGGGACGCACGACACACAATTAATGCAACAAAGTTGCGTTAGACTATATCGCAATCCAGTTGCATTATGACCTGAACGGCCCTGCAACGGCCACCCATTCCCCGCCGATCGACACGCCTTCCACCATGCCACCCCCGACTCGCCAGCGTCAACACCGCAGTTTTCTGTCCTGGCCCGCCTGGCAACGGGTGTTGGCCGTCCTTCCGGCGCTGGTCCTCCTGTGGCTCGGCGTGTGGTGGGCCGGCATGGAGTCAACCCCGTGGTGACGCTCGACAACCTGACGGTGAGTTACCGACAGCACCCTGCGCTGCACCACCTCAGCGGGTGTTTTGCGACAGGGTCCTTGACGGCGGTGGTCGGGCCCAATGGCGCGGGCAAGAGCACCTTGCTCAAGGCCATCGTCGGGCTGTTGCCCAGCGCCGGGGGCGCGCTGCAGGTGTCGGTGCCGCGCCGGCAGATCGCCTACCTGCCGCAGACCAGCGAGATCGACCGGGGGTTTCCCATCGACGTCGCCGACTGCGTGCTGCTCGGTTGCTGGAGCACCACAGGCGCCTTTGGACCTGTCACCGACCCCCTGCGCGAACGCGCGGCTGCGGCCCTGCAGGCGGTCGGGCTCGATGGATTCGACCGGCGCCCGGTCGGCTCCCTGTCCAGCGGACAGCTGCAGCGGCTGATGTTTGCCCGCCTGCTGGTGCAGGACGCCAGCCTGATCCTTCTCGACGAGCCCTTCAGCGCCATCGACGCCCGCACCAGCCACGCGCTTCTGCAACTGGTGCTGCAATGGCACGCCAGCGGGCGCACGGTGATCGTGGTGCTACACGATGACGCGCTGGTGCGTGCTGCCTTCCCCGAGACCCTGCTCATCGCCCGCGAACTCGTCGGCTGGGGCGCCACCGGAACGGTCCTCAACGAGGCCGGCATCCAACGCGCCCGGGCCATGGCCGAGGCCTGGGATGAGTCGGCCGAGCTGTGCGTGATCGACGAAGCGCCATCCGTCCGGGCCGCCGCATGACCGACATCGCCACCGGCGTCGGCGCCGCCATCCTGGGACCTTTCGCAGAGTTTGCCTTCATGCGCCGCGCCCTGGTCGCGACGCTGGCGCTCTCTCTGAGCGCCGCGCCGCTGGGCGTGCTCCTGACATTGCGGCGCATGAGCCTGCTGGGAGACGCACTCAGCCATGCGGTGTTGCCGGGCGTCGCCATCGGTTTCATGCTGTCCGGCCTGTCACTGACCGCGATGGCCACCGGCGGTGTGCTCGCGGGTGTGGCCGTGGCCGCTCTGGCCGGCCTGGTGAGCCGCTTCACGGCCCTGAAGGAAGACGCCAGCCTGGCCGCGGTGTATCTGCTGGCGCTGGCGCTTGGCGTCACCCTGATCTCCAGCCACGGCACCCAGCTGGACCTGCTGCATATCCTGTTCGGCAGCGCCCTGGGCGTCGATGGGCCGGGCCTGCTGCTGGTGGCCGTCGTCAGCAGCATCAGCCTGATCGCCCTGGCGGTGTTGTACCGCGGCCTGGTGCTGGAGAGTTTCGATCCGGTGTATCTGGCCGCCGCCGGTCGGCGGGGCTGGATCTGGCAGCAGGCCTTCCTGCTGCTGGTGGTGGTCAACCTCGTGGCGGGGTTCCAGACGCTGGGCACCCTGATGGCGGTCGGGCTCATGATGATCCCGGCGGTGTCCGCCCGCCTGTGGCATGACACGCTACCCGCCCAGCTGGTGAATGCAAGCGCGCAGGCCATGCTGTCGGGCACCAGCGGATTGCTGCTTTCCTACCACCTCGACACGCCCTCGGGCCCCACCATCATCGGCTGCGCCGGCGTGCTCTACACGGTATCGCTGATGTGTGCACCCGGCGGCTGGTTGCCGCGCGTGCTGCCGCGCAGGCATCGGGTTGCCTGACACCTCCCACCCCCGCCCTCTCCATGATCCAGCAAGGACCCCCCGCCATGCATCTTCCCCTCCACCGACGAACCTTCGGCCTGCTCGCGCTGGCCACGCTGGGGCACCGCGCCGCCAGCGCTGCCGACAAACTGCCCGTCACGGCCAGCTTCAGCATCCTCGGCGATCTGGTCGTAGTGGTCGGCGGTGACCGGGTCAGTGTGCACACGCTGGTCGGGCCGGACGAGGATGCGCATGTGTTCGAGCCCAGGCCGGCCGACGCCAAGCGGCTCCTGCAATCCCGCCTGCTGGTGCTCAACGGCCTGGGGTTCGAGCCCTGGGCCGACAAACTGGCCCGCTCGGCCGGATTCAAGGGCGAGACCGTGGTCGCGACCCATGGCATCAAGCCCCGCGCGGATGCCGGTGACAAGGCCCATGGCCACAGCCATGGCCACGGCCAGACCGACCCGCACGCCTGGCAGAACCCGAACCATGTCGCCCAGTACGTACGCAACATCGCCGCGGGTCTGAGCAGGATCGATCCCGCCGGCGCCGCCATCTACGCGGCCAACCGCGATGCCTACCTGAAGGAGCTGCAGGCCCTGGACGCCTGGATCCGCACGCAACTGGAGCCAGTGCCCGCCGCGCAGCGCAAGGTCATCACCTCGCACGACGCGTTCGGCTACTTCGCCGCCGCGTACCAGGTGCGCTTCCTGGCAGCGCAAGGCGTCTCGACCGACAGCGCACCCAGCGCCAAGGCGGTCGGCGAACTGGTGCGACAGATCCGCCGCGAGAAGATCCGCACCGTGTTCGTCGAGAGCATGAGCGACCCCAAGCTGGTCGCCCAGCTCGGCAAGGACGCCGGCGCCCGGGTGGGCGGAAGCCTCTACTCCGACGCGTTGTCGCCCCCCGACAAACCCGGCGCCACCTACCTTCAGATGATGCGCCACAACGTGACGCAGCTGGTGCAGGGCATGCAACAGAACTGAGGCCATCCATGGACACATCCCCCATCCCCGTCACCATCCTCACCGGCTTCCTCGGCAGCGGCAAGACCACGCTGCTCAACCGCATCCTGAAGGAGGCGCACGGCCACCGCATCGCGGTGATCGAGAACGAATTCGGCGAAGCCGGCATCGACAACGAACTGCTCGTGCAGGACCGCGACGAGCAGATCATCGAGATGAACAACGGCTGCATCTGCTGCACGGTGCGGGGTGATCTGGTGCGCATCCTGGGCGATCTGTCGGCCAGGAAGTCGGCAGGCACCCTGCATTTCGACCGGGTGGTGATCGAAACCACCGGGCTGGCCGACCCTGCGCCGGTGGCGCAGACCTTCTTCGTCGACGAGGACATCAGCCGGCAGTACCTGCTCGACGCGATCGTCACGCTGGTCGACGCGAAACACGCACCCGCCCAGCTGGACGAACACCACGAAGCCCAGGAACAGGTCGGTTTCGCCGATCGCCTGCTGCTGACCAAGACCGACCTGGTCCCTGCCGCCGACGTGCAGTCGCTGCGGGCGCGCCTGGCGCGGATGAACCCGCGCGCCCGGATCGCCGAAGCGCACCACGGCCGGGCCGACATCGGCGACCTGCTGGACATCCGCGGCTTCAACTTGAACGCCATCCTGGAGATCGAGCCGGAGTTCCTGACCGATGTGACCCATGAACACGATGACGATGTCACCTCGTTCGTGTTCCGTGAATCGCGGCCGCTGGATCTGGAGCGCACCGAAGAGTTCCTGAGTGCCATCGTGCAGACCTACGGCGCACAGCTGATGCGCTACAAGGGCGTGCTCCACATCCAGGGGGTCGACCAGCGCGTCGTCCTGCAGGGGGTACACATGCTGATGGGCTCGGACGCCGGGGCGCCCTGGAAGAAGGGCGAACAACGCGGCTCGAAGCTGGTCTTCATCGGCCGCGACATGCCCCGCAGCCTGCTCGAGCAGGGCCTGGCGCAGTGTGTCGCCGCCGCGTCCCCGGCACCCGCTGCGCGCGGCGCATGACATGCATTCCCGTTTCCATCCCCACCCGAAGGAGCTTTCCGTGAACCCGATTCCCCTGCGACTCAACCGCCGCCAAGCGGCTGCCATGGCTATCCTGACTGCGTGTGCCGCCTGGCAGGCGACGCCCGCCGGCGCCGCGCCGGGCGACAGCAAAGTGCTTCAGATCGCCGCTCCCTGGGAAGTCTCCAGCCTGGACCCGGCCAAGGCCGGTTATGTCTTCACCCGCATGCAGGTCAGTGAAACCCTGGTCGGCGTGGACGCGCAGGGCGCGCTGGCACCCGCGCTGGCCAGCGCCTGGGAGGTGTCCGCCAACCAGCTGGTGTGGCGCTTCCGGCTGCGCGCGGGCAGCCGCTTCCATGACGGCACCCCCGTCACCGCCGCCGATGCCGTGCGTTCGCTGGAACGCGCGCGGGCCAACCCCGGTGTGCTGGGCAACGCACCGGTGCAGAAGATCAGCGCAGACAAGGACAGCGTGGTGTTCGAGCTGAGCCGCCCCTTCGGCCCGCTGCCCGCGTTCCTGGCCCATGCCAGCACCCAGATCCTCGCGCCGGCCTCATATGCCGCCGACGGCAGCGTGAAGGCCATCGTGGGGACCGGGCCCTACAAGATCAGCAGCATCCAGCCGCCGCAGAAGATGGAAGTCGAGCGCTTCGACGGCTGGCAGGGCCGCAAGCCTGCCATCGAACGCGCCGCCTACCTGGCCGTCGGGCGCGGCGAAACCCGCAACATGCTGGCTGGCAGCGGGCAGGCCGACCTGGTCTTCACCCACGACCCGGCCAACTTCGAGCGCCTCAAGGCCCAGAAGAAGCTGAAGTTCCAGAGCCTGGCGATCCCGCGCAGCATCTACCTCAAGGTCAACGCCGGTCACCCGGCCCTCAAGGACGTGGCGACCCGGCGCGCGCTCAGCCTGGCCATCGACCGCGCGGGCATTGCCCAGGCCGTGTTGCGCGAGCCTCGCGCCGCGGCGACACAGCTGTTTCCTCCGGTCATGCAGGAGTGGCATGTACCCGCGCTGCAGGGCCTGTCGCGTGACCCGGCGCAGGCCCGCGAGCTGCTCAGGTCCGCCGGCTGGACGCCAGGGCCCGGTGGCATCCTGCAGCGCGATGGCAAGCCCTTCAAGGTGACGCTGCGCACCTTCTCCGACCGCCCCGAGCTGCCGATCATCGCCACCGCGATCCAGGCCCAGTTCAAGGAGGTCGGCATCGACATGGCCGTGGCCATCATGAACTCGGGCGAGATCCCGGGCGGGCACAAGGACGGCTCGCTGGAACTCGCCCTGCTGGCGCGCAACTACTCGCTGGTGCCGGACCCGGTGGGCACGCTGCTGCAGGACTTCGGACCCGCCGGCGGCGACTGGGGTGCCATGAACTGGACTAGCGCCGCCCTGCGCGATGCGATTGCCGCGCTGAGCGGCGCCAGCGATGCCAACCGGCGCTCGGTGCTGCGCGGCACCATCGCCACCATCCTGCAGGCCGAGCTGCCGGTGATCCCGGTGCTGTGGTACCAGCACACGGCCACCCACAGCACCCGCCTGGCGAACGTCTCGATCGATCCGCTGGAGATCTCCTACCGACTCGACCAGATGCAATGGGCGGGCAAGGATTGAGCGCGCCCGCAGGCGCCACGGCAGGGCTGTGGCAGGCGCTGGGCGTCGGCGCACTGCGGTTGCTGACGCGTGCGCTGGCAGTGGCGGGCATCGTCGGTGTCATCTCGTTCGCGCTGATGCGTTCGCTGCCGGGAGACGCCGCCTACCGGATCGCGGCCGGCCGCTACGGGTACGACATCGTGGACACCGCAGCAGCCGACAAGGTACGGGCCGAGCTCGGCCTGGACAACCCCTGGTGGCAGCAGCTGGCAGCCTGGCTCGGGGACCTGTCCCGGCTGGAGCTGGGTCGCTCCATGGTCTCGGGCGAACCGGTCATCGAGGAGCTGGCACACCAGCTGGGCCACACGGTGGGCCTGTCACTGGTGGCCTGGTGTCTGGCGCTGGCCATCGGCCTGGCCGCCGGTACGGCGGTGGCGCTGTCCGGACGGGGCTGGCTGGACCGCCTGCTCGGCATGCTCAGCCTGGGCTTCAAGGCCACCCCCACCTTCGTGCTGGGTCTGGGACTGGCGACGCTGCTGGCCGTGCACTGGAACTGGTTGCCCGCCGCCGGACACGGCGACGGCACGCATCTGGTGCTGCCGGCCCTGACGCTGGCGCTGGGCCTGGCCGCCGGTCTGTCGCAGGTCACCCTGCACCGGATGCGCCAGGTGCTCGCGGCACCGTCCGTGGCGTTTGCGCGGACCAAGGGCCTGCCACTGGTCTGGGTCGTGCTGCGCCATGTCCTGCGCAACACCGCGGTCCCGGTCACGGCGTATGCGGGCATGCAGCTGGTCCTGCTGATCGAGGGGGTGGTGGTGGTCGAAAGCTTTTTCGCGTGGCCGGGCATCGGACATGCGCTCATCCACGCGCTGATCGCCCGCGATGTGCCGATGGTGCAGGGCACGGCCTTGTGCATGGGCCTGATTTTCGTGCTGCTCAGCGCCATGGTCGACGGTCTGTGCTGGCTGCTGGACCCGCGTTTACAGGCGAAGGGATGACATGAACAGCCTCGCCCACGCCCCTCTGGCGCAGCGCCCTTCCCTCGCCTGGGGCCAGTGGGCCGCCATCCTCGCCCTGGTGGCCCTGGCCCTGTTCGCCAGCCTGTCGCCCTGGTTGCTGCCCGACCCCTACCGGCAGGATCTGGGTGCGATCCTGCAGCCCCCCTCGGCCACCCATTGGCTGGGGACCGATGCCTACGGCCGCAGCGCGCTGGCACGGCTGGCCGAAGGCACGCGGGTGTCGCTGCTGCTGGCACTGGGCTCTGCGCTCGCAGCGGCCCTGCTGGGCACGCTGCTGGGCCTGCTGGCGGCCTGGCGCCGCGGTGTGTCCGACCGGGCCCTGCAGGGTCTGGGCGATGCGGTGATGGCCTTGCCCGCGCTGCTCTGGGTGCTGCTGCTCTCGGCGCTGGCGCCTGGTGAGAAATGGCCGCTGTACATGGGCCTGGTGCTGACGGCCTGGGTCGAGTTTTTCCGGACCACCCGCGCGTCGGTCGGCGCCGTGCTCGCAGGCCCGCAGGTCCAGGCCAGCCGGCTGCTCGGTTTCGGGCCGGTCTACATCGTCCGGCACCACCTGTGGCCGGACATCCGCCCGACCACGACCGCGTTGACCGCCTTCGCGGTGTGCAACGCCGTGCTGGCCGTCGCCGCGATGGGCTTCGTGGGCATCGGCCTGCGGCCGCCGGGCGCCGAGCTCGGCCTGCTGATGACCGAGTCCCTCCCGTATTCGGACGATGCACCACAGCTGCTGCTGGCACCGGTGGTCGTGCTGCTGGTCTGCGTGGCCGCCCTGCAGTCGCTGGCCCGCACCGGGGAGGCACCGTGACGCCTGCCCTGGAGATTGCGGACCTCGAGATCCGCGCCGCGGCCGCGCAGGGCGCAGGCGTGATCGTGCACCGTCTGGACCTGCATCTGGGCGCTGGCGACCACCTGACGATCCTGGGCGAGTCGGGATCTGGCAAGTCCCTGCTGGCGCAGGCCATCATGGGCACGCTGCCGCGCGGTGTCAGTGCCAGCGGGTCGATCGCGGTATGGGGGCAGGAGCTCACGCGCCTGGCGCCGCCCGCGCGTCAGGCCCTGTGGGGCCGCGCCCTGGCCATGCTGCCGCAGGAGCCCTGGCTGGCCCTGAACCCGACCATGCGCGGTCTCGGCCAGGTGGCCGAGGTACCCCATCGGGTGCTCGGCCAGGCCTGGGCGGCGGCGGAGCGCGCCGCCCTCGAGGCACTGGCGCGTCTGCGCCTGCCGGAGGCCGCCAGCCGCTACCCCCACCAGCTGTCGGGTGGCATGGCGCAACGCGTGTCCTTCGCGGCAACCAGTGCCGCCGGCGCGCGCCTGCTGATCGCCGACGAGCCGACCAAGGGGCTGGACGCGGCACTGCGCGACCAGGTCGGCACTTTGCTGGCAGCGCATCTGCAGCCGGACCATGCGCTGATCACGATCACCCACGATGTCGCGCTGGCGCGGCGCCTGGGCGGGCGCGTCGCCATCATGCTGGAGGGCCGCATCGTGGAACAGGGCCCTGCCAGCGAGGTGCTGACCCGACCCCAGCACGCTTACAGCCGGGAGCTGGTGCAGGCCGATCCCGCGAACTGGGAACCGATGCCCCATGCCCTGCCCGGCAACCGGCAGTCCGTCGTGGCCGGCACGGGGCTGGCCAAGGCGTTTGGCCGGCAGCGCCTCTTCGAAAACGTGGACCTGTCGGTTGATGCCGGCGAGATCGTGGCCATCCCCGGGCCCAGCGGGTGTGGCAAGACCACGCTGGGGCATATCCTGCTCGGCCTGGCGCGCGCCGACCGCGGCCAGGTGACCCGGCCCGCCACGCAAAGGCCCTGGTCGCAGCAGAAGCTCTACCAGGACCCGCCAGCCGCCTTCGCACCCCTGCGCAGCTTGCGCGACAGCCTGCGCGATCTCGTCACACGCCACCGTCTGAGCCTGGCCGACGGGCAATCGCTGATGCACCGGCTGCGCCTGGGCGACGAACTGCTGGACCGGCTTCCGTCGCAGGTGTCGGGCGGCGAACTGCAGCGTTTCGCGCTCTTGCGGGTGCTGCTGATGAAGCCCGCATTCGTGTTCGCCGACGAACCCGGCTCGCGCCTGGACCCGGTGACGCAGAAACGCATGATGCAGTTGCTCAACGACTGTGCCAGCGCGCAGGGTTTCGGTGTTCTGCTGGTCACCCACGATTCGCACGTGGCTGCCCGTGGGGCGCACCGGGTCCGGAAGGTCGACTTCATGTCGGCGGCGCTCGACCATAATCACGCGCCATGACCCTCCCCCTGCCCGGCAAAGCCCCCACCACCAGCCTGCACATCCACCGCTTCCAGGGCCTCTTGCCCGGCCCCCGGCTGATCGTGCTGGGCGCCGTGCACGGCAACGAGACCTGCGGCGCGCAGGCCATCGCCCGCACCGTGGCAGCGCTGGACGCGGGCGAAATGGTGCTGGCCCGCGGCTGCCTGACCCTGGTGCCGATCACCAACCCGCTGGCCTACAACCGGCAGCAGCGCAACGGCGAGCGCAACCTGAACCGCAATCTGGTGCCCACCGCCACTCCGCAGGACTTCGAGGACCACCTCGCCAACATCCTGACCCCGCTGCTGGCCGAGCACGATGTGCTGCTGGACCTGCATTCCTTCCAGTCGCCGGGCGAGCCCTTCGTGATGCTGGGGCCGGTCGACAACGGTGGTGCGCTGGAGCCATTTACCCACGCGGCGCAGGAGCAGGCACTGGCCCTGCGCCTGGGCCCGCGGCGCATCGTCGAAGGCTGGCTGCAGACCTACGCCGTGGGCGTACAGCGGCGGCTGGAGCGCACCGCACCAACCGAGCGGGCCCATCTGCTGAGCACCGACCCGCAGTATGGCGTGGGCACCACCGAGGCCATGCGCAGCAGCGGCGGTTATGCGCTGACGCTGGAATGCGGCCAGCACCAGGACCCGCAGGCGCCCGAGGTCGCCTGGCGGGCCATCTGCAACACGCTCGCCTATCTGCAACTGGTGGATGCGCCTGCACCGGCCGCCACCACGGGGATCGAGTTCCTGCGCCTGTCCGAGGTGGTGGACCGGCTGCATGCCGACGACCGCTTCAGCCGGACCTGGTCCAGCTACGACCCCTTGCATGCCGGGCAGGACATCGGCGTGCGCCATGACGGCACGCCGGTGCGGGCGCCGCAGGACGGGTTCATCGTGTTTCCGAATGCGTCGGCGGTGGCGGGTAACGAGTGGTTCTATTTCGCGCAGCCCAGCGCGCGCAGCCTGGGGGAGTGACGCAGGCCCGGATGGAATGGCCGGGGGCCTGTCGAACGCACGAGCGGTGGACTGCGCCTGCGCTAGTGTAGTGCTTCTGAATTAAAAGAACTATTTTCCACCTGCCACCTCCAAGAAGAATCTGGGACATTTTGGAGGCAGCGATGCGAAAGGCGACGGCGATTGAACTGGACGACGCGACGCGGAA
>Ga0247843_1003116_pt1 | contig 28074 bp, 18 predicted proteins | sample LaCruzMarch2017__FD_192420 | JGI IMG/M metagenome (GOLD analysis project Ga0247843, IMG submission 192420) | Freshwater microbial communities from meromictic Lake La Cruz, Castile-La Mancha, Spain - LaCruzMarch2017_8m | ecosystem: Environmental > Aquatic > Freshwater > Lake | place: Spain... | reverse complement strand
CGAAATCGAATCTGCTAAGTCCTTTTACCGTTGTCATTGCTTTGATTTTGGGCCAAAGCACTCAACGCAGACCGTAACCTATTTACGTCCTGCCTACGATTGCGATTTAAGTTGGTAGCCCAATAAAAAAGTATTTTAGAGAACTGGGGAAAACAAACACGCAACGGCTCTCATTTACCGCACCAAAAAATGGCGCTGATAGCGGGCTAGTGCATTGCCATCATTGTCCATGAGCCAAGGCAATACCATCTTGCGGGGCACACTCACGGTTTCTTTCAAAGTAGGCTCAAAAGTGCCAAAGACGCGGTCCCAAAAGCGGATAGTGACCCCGTGGTTTTTCTTCGGATTGCCAAAATGATGGTAGAAATGATGCTTGCGGATAATCATTCCGTAGCCAATAAGTGGGGCGCGAGCGTGCAAGCGCTTGTGGGTTATCTCATAGATAAGATACATGCCTGCTATGCCGCTCGAAAACAAAATGCCATGCACAAAATCTACGGCCAGCCCCACTATCAAGGAGCAAATGACCAGTGCCAGCACGGAAGCCACAAGTTTTTTCCAAAACGGAGCGAAATAATTGCCCTGCCGGTGATGGCGCAAATGTTCTTCGGATACAGGGTTGTTTGCCCCTTTTTTGTGCAGCAAAAAGCGATGAATAACATATTCCAAAAAAGTCCAGAATAGAATGCCGAGAATCAGCGCAATGAAATAAGTAATCATGATAGAGCGGATAAAATTGGGAGCACTAATGTAAGTAGTATTCCCTTGGTTATAAATGCAATAACTGTTAATTTTTTGGAACGCCTCCTTCCTGCTTTTCGCGCTCTTGCCACTGTTTTACATTCACTTGCTGTTTGATGATTTCGATGCTCTGATGCACCATATCCATGGCAATGGCATTAAGCCGCGAGTCTTCTTCTTCCACCAGCATCACTTCCATCGTCATTTCGGTCAGCTCGCTGATGATGGCCACACTGTCTTCGCTCTTCAAATCGAGCATCATGCCATGCACCACCGCAAAAGTGATTTCGGCAACTGCTTTTTCTAGTTTGTTCGTAATGGTGCTACCCACTAGCGGAATGGAGGCAATATCGCGCACCTCGCGGTTGTTGTGCACCGCCTCACTCACCTTTCTATTTACATAGTTGCGCAAGCGCTCGCTGTGTTGCTCATAGTTTTGCTCGCCCACTGCACGCACGCGGTGCGAAAGCCATTCGGCCAACACCTGGCGCTGTGGGCGCAACACTTCGTTCAGTATTTTACCCACCACTGGACTACCTTGTTTCAGCTCATCTTGCACCCCTTCGAGCACATTCACCACCACACGATCCGCAATTTCTTCCACAATAACTGCGGTGTATTTATTGAAAATGCGCCACACATAGGTTTGCCTCAAGTCGATAACGCCCATTTTGTGAAGGCGAAACACCATGCTACCGACCCTGAATATGCGCAACGCCCTAAACGAGCCCAATGGTATACACCCCAGCACATCATACCAATGCAGAAATGGATAGAAAAACCATTTGTGGTAGCGCTTGCGTTGCACTGCGAAATACCATCGCACCAAAAATTCGGTGATGAAAATGAGAACGAAATAAAAATCGTTGTGCAAAAAGTTGCGATGCAAATACACATCATACCAATCATAGAACGCAGGCACATACTGCTTAAGCCCATCGCGAACAAGGGCAAACGAAAAATGCCATTCTGCAACAATGTAGAGCAGATTTACAAGCACCAAGGCTATCATTAGCAAATCCACCACTAATAGCAGTAGCCCTCTATCTTCTCTAAGTTTCGACCAGTTGAATATCACCATAAGGCCAAAGGTCGCAAATCCTTAGTTCTACAAAAAGCAAACAATTAGTAATAATGACTGTTTGGCTAGAAATGGGAACTAATCTATTCCGGCTACGAAGTGGAAAACAAGTGGTGGGATATCGAAAGCAGGTGGGCAGCTATGTGTTCTTCTCTCGTGACGACTTTTGGTACAATGGCACTCCCTTTCACTTTGAAAGTGAAGATGCATTTATCGACACCAAAGACCGCAAAGGGAGAAAGCTGTTTGTAGGAGACGTGGTGAAATGTACCATAGACGGTTCTGATAAAATAGTGCGGATAAAAGCCATTGGTCCACTTGGCCCAGAGTTGTGCTGCCACATAACCGAACGCAACATACCAGTGGAAGCTCCGACCTTGGTGCTGGCTGCTAGCTATTTCATTTCCTTGGCGTAAAAATTCGTCCTTGTTGGAAATTCTTGGTAATTTCCCAAATGTTACCAAAGGAATAGGTCCATGCAACATAATTCCACTTCGCCTTAATGCCAGCCATACGTAACATATTTACGTAGTCGAGGTTAAACGCACATTGCTACCAAATTAGGATTCTGAACTAAGGAATAGGCAGACTTTCGTATCCTTCAATTCTGACTATGAACCATCAAGGCGCTATCGACTACATCCTGGCACGACTTCAACAGGAACTTCCCGCTCATTTGCTTTATCATGGCCATCATCACACCCTAGATGTGTTGGAAGCCACAGAGCGTATTGCAACACATCAGCAAGTCACTTCCCACGAGTTAAATCTGTTGTTAGTAGCCGCAGCCTATCACGATTGTGGTTTTCTAACCACCTATGCTAACCATGAACTAGCTGGTTGCGCCATTGCCCAAGAACAATTGCCAGCATTTGGGTTTAATACACAAGACATTGATGCTATTTGCGCTATGATTATGGCTACCAAAGTGCCGCAAGACCCCAAATCGCGATTGGCAGACATCCTTTGCGATGCCGATTTAGATTACCTAGGTCGCGATGATTTCTTTGCCATTGGCACCAATCTTTACCTCGAATTGAATCATTTGGGAGTGCTTAAAGATGAAGAAAGCTGGAATCGCTTGCAGGTTAAGTTCCTTTCATCCCATAAGTACCACACAAGCTACGGTCAAACCAATCGTGAGACCGAAAAATGCGCCCATCTGGCAACTGTGGAGAAGCTGGTGGCAACCTACAAGGATTGAACTTTCTGCTATCTACCAAAACTTCTATTTTTGACCACATCAACCCTAATGAAATTCATTACAAATGGCCGATAAAAATTCCATAATTCTTGTTCCTACAGATTTTACAGAGCAAGCTGCCACAGCAATTCAACACGCAGCGAGCATTGCCAAACTATCTGGCGATGAAATTCGCATAATGCACGTGGTGACCAGCGAAACCAAAGCCAAACTGAAGAAAGCAGGTGAATCTTTGGACGATTTGACCAAGAAAATGACCGCAGAAGTGGCCCATATCGAAAAAACGTTTGGTGTGAAAGCGGGCTACCACATGCGCGAAGGTTCCATATTTACCACCATTGGCGAAGTGGCCGAAGAAATTGGAGCGCGCCTTATGGTTATTGGAACGCATGGTGTGGTTGGAATGCAACACATTACAGGTGCTTGGATTGTTCGCGTAATTACCAGTGCACCAGTGCCCGCCATTGTAGTACAGCGCAAAAAAATTGCTGCTCATGGCTACAAAACCATCATGTTTCCTATAGATGCAAGTCGCGAAACCAAACAAAAGGTAATTCACACTATTGTTATGGCTAAGAGTTTTGATGCCGAAGTGCTGTTGTTTGGAAGCTACGAAAGCGATGAATACATCAACAATGCGAAGAACAACAACATTGCTTGGGCCGAGAATATGTTTAAGAAAAACGGTGTACGCTACAGCACCGCCCAAGCCACAAAAAGCGGTGGCGACCATGCCAAGCAAACCATCAAATACGCTTCGGAAAAAAATGCTGATTTGATTGTGATTCTTACAGATGACAGCGAGGTGAGCGTGAAAGGATTTGTGCTAGGCGCAGACAACGAGCGCATTATCAATAATGATGCGCAGATTCCAACCATGTGTGTAAACCCAATCACAAACTTGTATCACATTCCCAATGTGATGTTCCTTTAATGCCGAATGAATCGCATTAAAGACCTCATCCGTTCTACGCTTCAATTCCTACACCTCGATTTAACACGAAATTTGGAGTACGATAGATTGACTCGCGTCATTCTAAAACAAGTGATTACCCCCTCAAGCACTTGCATAGATGTGGGTTGCCATAAAGGCGAAATCTTGGATATTATGCTCGAACTTTCGCCCAAAGGGAAACACTTTGGTTTTGAGCCTATTCCACCTCTTTTCGAGAGTTTAAAGAAGAAATACGGGCATAGCTGCACCATTTTGCCCTACGCATTGTCGGACACAGAAGGAAAAACCACCTTTAATTATGTGGTGAATGCTCCGGCCTACAGCGGCATCAACAAACGAAAATATGCTGTGGCACAACCGGACATTCAAGAAATTGAAGTGGAAATGAAACGCTTGGATGATGTAATTCCTGCCGATTTACCTATTTCATTGATTAAAATAGACGTGGAAGGCGCAGAACTTGGCGTATTGAAAGGCGCTAAAAATCTATTGAATCGCACACGCGCCATAGTAGTTTTTGAATGCGGGCTGGGCGCCAGCGAGTATTATGGCACCCAACCTGAACACATTCATTCCTTTTTTACTTCGGATGTGAAGATGGAAATCTACACCCTTCGCGATTACATCGCCAAGCGCAGCCCCATGTCGCTAGCCAAGTTTACAGAGGTGTTTAGCACGAATAGCGACTACTATTTTGTTGCCGCCCCTGCTAAGGCTTAGTGCCCTAGCAGTTCTATTCGTTTCACGGCAAATCCCGTTTCGTTCCACACGCGCATCACATACATTCCTGCGGTTTGATGACTCATGTCAACCGTCAACTTTCCGTTTCCGTTGTTCTGCAATTGCTCAACAACACGGCCTGTAGCATCCATCACCTCCACGTTTACATTGCCAGCTAAGTCTTCCAATTGGAAAACTCCTTGCGATGGATTGGGGTACACACGGAAATCTAGACTTGATTGTTCGTTTATTCCAACACGTTCCGAATCAACAAATACTGTATCGGCCACAGTGGTAAACAAAACAGGAGCTTCCGTTGCGGTGATGGCCGTAACACCGCTAATTCCAATTCTCAATTCATGAACACCGCTGAGATTGTCGGTGGTCACAATGCGCGCAGTCATTAGCGGTCCAAAGCCTGAGAAGTTCTGCAAGGTATTGCGTGTAATCGCCACATCTATTTCTCCATTGGGGAATAATGGTTTCTGCAATGTCAATACATCCGAACCCACAGTTCCTAATGTGTTGTTTGAGAAATCGATGGCTAAATCATCAGCAATTACTAGTGTTTCATTGAACGTGAGCGTAAACGCAATGCCATGCAAACTATCTACTGGCATGGCAGCATCGGCCAAATGAACGGTGATGTTTACCGCTTGCAAAAGCCCTACGGTGTCGGGAGTGGCTTCCACCCGCAACATGGGATAACCTCCACCCAAAGCATTTTCGGTTTTTCCATGAGTTAGGCTGTAATTCTGACTTATCGCAATCGTATCAGCAAAGTTGACCGTGCCGTTGCCATCGGTGTCGGCATGTTTGAAATTCACGGTTTGTGGTAGGTAGAAGAAATCCCAATTCCAATCTGGAGAAGGTTGAGCCTCCCAGTCAAGTGTTGCCATCGGCCGCTCGCTATCGGTAAATCCGTAGGCGTATCCCAAATAAATGAGGTCAACGTTATTTGCAATCCCATCAAAATCAACGTCACCGGGCCACACATCTTCTCCCCAAATAGGCACTGGTGCAGGAATTGATGTCTCATAATAGCAGCCATTAGAATCCATTGCCATGAGAAGAATATCTCCCCATTGTTGAGAATTATCAGGAGTGAAAACGGTACAAATCACCTGTGTGGCGGATCCAGTATTCCATAGATAGCTATCGAACCCAACGGATGCAATGAAACACCATCCAATCCCGACATCATTCATCACCATATAGGAGCTGTCGGTGATGGTAAGTTCTTGAACGGGATGTTCCAAAACCACTACATACTCTGTGACAGAACAGCCATTTGTATCTGTAACCATCACGAGATAATTCCCAGCGCATAAACCAGAAGTAAATTCTTGGTTTGACCCATCGGACCAGAAGTAGGTAAATGGCGCAGAACCACCAGAGGCAATTGCCGTTGCAGTACCCGCACATACTCCCGCACAGGTATAGACGGTGTCTTCAACTGAAACCACCAATGCATCATATACTACAGGCACTGAAAAACTACTTACACATCCAGTAGCATCAATAGTTTGAAGCGTAACGTCAAAGGTGCCTGAAACAGGATAAGTATGGCACATATCCGGCTCAGCGGAGTTAGAAGTGTTGCCATCTCCAAAATCCCAATAGTATGCGACAGCAGCAGGAGATCCCGCTCCATTGAAACAGAACATACCACACTGCTGCGTATACGTAAACGAACTACTACATGCCCCAGGACAACCTGGGATAAGAATCGATGCATCGGAAACGCAACCAAGCGCATCTACGAGAACTGCTGAGTACTCGCCTCCTGTACATGCTTCCAGAGCTGACCCAAGCGTGCCATCCGACCATTCCACGCTATATGGAGCCGTACCTCCAAAACCTACTGCGCCAACGTTAATGCACTCACCATTACAGGCATATTCTGGTCCTCCCAAGATTATTGAAAAGCCAACCGTCAGATTCGATTCCCCCACCTCAAAAAGATGCGTAGTCACATTGCAACCCGCATAATAGGTAACCACCACATAATTTCCTGGAACTGTGGCCTCAAACGAATTGCCCGAAACCCCAGTCATGTCGATAGTGTTGCCATCAGGGTCGGTGGCGCTCCAGTTGTATGCTATTGAACCGGGATTTACCATCAATTCAGTTGAGTTGTTGCACAAACTAACCGTGGATTGTATTGGCAAATTGGGATAAACCAATACGGTTTCGGTGGTGAAGCAGCCGGTCACGTTGTCGGTCACAGTTACACTTACCAATGTGATTTCAGTGCCAACAGTCATGATAGGAAACTCGGCAAATGGATCGCTCATCATTGAAGCTGGTGTCCAAGAAAACGAATAATCGCCCGAACCCCCTGAAGTGCTGTTATCAAGCATTAGGGTTCCATTGCAAGCCACAGTGTCGCTAAAAAAATTAATTATGGGGCCTGCATCAACCAAATCGACTGAAGCCACTGATGTACAGCCATTGGCATCTGTAACAGTTACTTCATAGAAATCCATGCAAGCATGTGTAACCACTTGTGTGGTTGTAGCTATATTCCAGTTGTAGGAGTATGGGAAGGTTCCACCATTTGCCCCAGCCATTAATTGTCCGGTGCACACACCTGCACAGGGCGTGGCTTGAACACTAATAAACGCACTAAGTCCATTGGCAGGAAGCACCGTTATTTCCTCTTCCAAATACATGGTACAATTGTTCGCATCAGCAGTGCTAGAAGCAATTACATAGGTGCCTGGATTCAAATATGTTGAACCAGAAGATTGCGTTGAAATGGGCGTACCATCCAAAGTAAATTGCACAAATTGGAATCCGTTTGGATTATTTACCGCAAAACTTACATCTGCACCACAGCCCGAAGGCACTTGGTTAACTGCCATAATCGTTGGGCAAGCAGTAGAGGTACATTCTTCCACAATAAACTGGTGGGTAGTAACGTTGCATCCCATGTAATAGGTCACAACTACATAGGTTCCTGGCGTTGTGGCATCAAACACATTGCCTGTTACACCAGTCATATCTATCGCGTCACCGTTCACATCGGTTGCACTCCAGTTGTACATTAATGAACCTGGGTCAAGGCTTAATGTTGCGCTGCCACTGCAAAGCTCTAAGGTCTGATTGACGGGAAGATTGGGATAAACCACCATTTCGGCAAACTGAGAACATCCCAAATTGTCTGTAACTGTAACGCTTACTACTTCAGAAGAAGTACCAACATTCATTGCTGGTGCAGATGCTGTCGGATTGTTCATTAAAGCACTCGGCTCCCAAGCATACGTGTAATTCCCTGAACCTCCTTGAACGCTAACATTCAATCCCAACATGCCATTGCAAGCCACAGTGTTATTTTGAAACTGAACCGTCACAGAAGGAAGAATGGTAATCTCTTCTTCAATGTACATAGTACAATTGTTAGCATCGGCTGTGCTTACCGCGAAGGTGTATGTACCTGGATTGAGGTAAATACTTCCTGACTGCTGGGTAGAAATAGGAGTGCCATCCAAATCGAATTGAATAAACTGAAACCCGTTGGGATTACTAACCTCGTAACTCACATTCGCCCCGCATTCTTGCCCTATAGGCGCTTGCGAAATCACCATTGTGGTTGGGCATTGCGCTTTTGCATTACTCGCAACAGACAGAAAAACGATACCTCCTGCAATTGCTCCGAAAAATTTGGCTCTCATGTTCATGGCTTTAGTCTTTAGACGATTTCACGCTACAAAGGTGGGCTGGCCTAATTCAATAAAAAAATACAAAATAATAAGTTTGTCGGAGAAGAATTTTAATTAAAAATTATGAGTTAAAAATTAAAAATTGCACAATATCTGCACATATAATGCATAAGAGTGTATTAAGCTTTGGATAATTTGTGTGATTAAAATTAAATTTGTCGGACTAAACGTTTTTCATGATTACGGAAGAGGTACTTGAATCGTTAAATAATGCTGAGCTAGAGGAATTCAAGCGATTCATAACGTTTCGTGTTCCTGGAATGCGCAAAGAAGTGGGGAAAGCGATTGAAGTGTTTATCCTGCTTGGAAAAATTTCGAAACAAGAGCTGTTCAAAGCAGTGTTTGGAAATCGGAACTACAACGACAAAACAGTTCGATACCTTTTAACAGACATCAATGGACTGCTGTATGAATTTCTCGCATTTAAGCGCATGGCGAATGACGCGGCCTCGAATCAAACGCTTTTGCTAGAAGAACTGCTAGCCAGAAATTGCACCAAGGCATTTGGGCGAACGTTGAATTTAGCGCTTCATCAATTAGATACTTCTAATAATGTTGCCCCAGAAGCGCTCAAACTTCGCTACGATATACTCAGCATGAAAGCCCAATGGGAATTGCGCCAAGGGCAACGTAGCACCGCTCATTTCGAAGGTAGTTCTGCGGCATTAGACCGCTTTTTCGTGGCGCGAAAACTGCAAATGAGTGCCGAGAAGCTGAACATTCACTTCATTTTGAACACCACTGCCGAAGACCCATTTCTCGATTTGTTGATGCAGCAAGTAGATGCTGGCCAGTTTGCCGACACGCCATATATCATAATTTACCGCGATGTGATTCGAACATCGCAACACCCAGAAGACACTGAAGCCTTTCGGAGATTGGAAATTGGTGCGGCCACTCATGCGCAGCACCTGCCTCAATTCGAGCGTCACGATTTGTATCAGCACATTCTCAATTATTGCATTCGCAGAATAAACGCGGGTCAATTGGAATTTCAGCGCGAATTGTTTGAAAGCTATCGCAATGCGCTGCACCAAAACGCATTGCTCACCGAAGGCATCATTTCGCAATGGGATTTTAAAAATATCGTTACTGTCGGTTTACGCTTGCGCGAAAATGATTTTGTTGACGGATTTATTCGTGACTACAGCAGCAGTTTGGCCCAATTGCATCGCGCCAACGCTGTGGCGTTCAACATGGCCAATCTACATTTTCACGCCAAACGCTACAGTCAAACACTTGCTCAATTGCAACTGGTTGATTTGGATGATGTGTTTTACCGCCTCGATGCGCGGTCTATCCTGCTCAAAACCTACTTCGAAATGGACGATTTAGATGCACTATTCTACCATGCATCGGCCTTTCGCACGTTCCTATTGCGCAATCGAACCATTTCCGACCGTCAGCGAAAAGTGTATCAGAACCTTATTCGGTTTTCGGTATCGTTGGCGCGTTGCCACACAGACCGCAACCGCATTCGCGCCCTGCGCAAAAAGGTAGCCTCTACTCCCAACGTAGCTGATTTATCGTGGCTTGAGGGAAAAATGGACGAATTGTTGGCATAAAGAAAGCCGTCTAACCAAGGTGGTCAAGACGGCCAAAAGCACATCAAGCCAAAACCTGCTTAAGCCGCTTGTAGCGAAAGTTTGAAGTCTTTTTTAAACGCTCTTCCAATTGGAATGCTAAAGCGATAATCCTCATGAATAATCTCGATATTGGAGCCCCGCACAAAACTTACTTTATCCAAATTGACGATATACGAACGGTGCGAACGGGCAAAGGTCTGATGCGGCAAATTGTCCTGAATATCCTTCATAGTTGCAAGCGTAATGTATTTACCCGAAATGGTTTTTACAATAACATAATCCGCCAAAGCCTTAATGAAAATGATGTCTTCAAAATTTACGGAAACAACCTCATAGTTTACCCGAATAAGCATTTTGGTTGCTGGTAGGTCTGTTTTCATAGCTGGTAATTTTTCAGATGCTGTATCAGTCTACTTCCCTGTTTTTAATTTTAAGGGGTGAGGAGTATTACCTTTTTCTACGATTTGGGTTTCTCCTTTTAGACGAAATGCTGTTTTTTGACGGTGGAAAGAGCATAGGTAGGTGACGACCAAATGGAACAATACGCGCGCTAAACTCGATTTTGTACTTTTGAGCCCCTTCCAAAAAAATTTGGGAACGATAGCCCTACCTTAAAAGTTAGCTTTCATACATCGAACTCGACTAGTGACCTCTCGTATCTTCCTTTTCGTATTGGTTCTCTTCAGCCTCTCCGTCTTTGGGCAGAGCGGAAAGTTGACCATAAACGGATTGGTGACCAAACAGGGTACTCCGTTGGGAGAAGCCGAAGTGAAAATCTTTAAGGCTTCTGGTGGATTGCAATATGCGTATGCCAATAATGTGGGCAATTTTCGCACTGCATTAGATTTGAATCAAGAATACATTGTGAGTGTAACCGAACCGGGGTTTGCCACGCGGTCTATGACCATTCTTACCGAAATTCCGAAAGGCAAAGAGGGCGCATTTGAGCAAGATATTGTACTCGATTTGCAGCCCATGCGCAAGGACGCCAAAGGCAAAGATGTACGAGAAGAAAGCGGTGGTGGAGTAATGTTTAATGAAGGTTCTGCGGGGTTTGTAGCCGTATCACGCGACTTAACGCGAGTGAAAGAAGATATTGCCGCAGCCGCAGAAGCTGCAAAACGCAGAAAAGAAGAGCAAGCACAAGCCGAATTGGCAGGCAGAGCACAGGCCAGGCTCGATTCTATTGCTAATGCACGAAAACAGTTTGTAGCAGACTCCATTGCAAATTATGCCATAAGACAAGCCGAGATGGCCGCATGGCGCGAACAGGCCAAAGCCGATTCATTGGCAAAAGTGCAAGCGCATTTGGCCAAGATGAAAGAAAAAATGGCCCGTGAAAGGGATAACAAGGAAGCGCTCGAAAAAGCTAAACTCGATTCGTTGACGGCTGCTGTTCGCGATAAAAAGCGTTTGGATGCCATAAAACTGGCTTCAACCGATTCTGTAGCTCGGGCAGGACAGGCCCAAAAAGATGCCATTGCAGCTGCGCTAAAAGCTAAACAAGATTCCGCGCTAGCAGCAAAAGAGGCCACCAAACAAGCAGCATTACTCGCCAAAGAATTGGAGGCGCAACGCAAAAAAGCGGAAGCAGATTCTTTGCTGGCATTAAAGAACGAACAATTAAAAGGGGCAGCGTTAGCTAAAGAACTAGAATTGCAGCGCAAGAAAGCAGTGGCCGATTCATTGCAAGCATTAAAGAACGAACAGTTGAAAGGCGCTGAACTTGCCAAAGCCTTGGAAGCCCAACGTAAAAAAGCTGTAGCAGATTCCTTATTGATTGTGAAAGAAGCTGAAAAACAAGCCGCCTTGCTGGCTAAGGAATTGGAAGCCCAGCGGCAAAAAGTGGTGGCCGACTCTCTTTTGGCCATAAAAAATGCGCAGTTGAATGCCGCTGAACAAGCCAAAGCATTGGAAGCCCAACGCAAAAAAGCGGTTGCCGATTCTCTATTGGTTGTGAAAGAAGCGGAGCGGAAAGCCGCAGAGCTTGCAGCAGAATTGGTGCGTCAAAAAAAACAAGCCCAAACCGATTCTATTGCAGCAGTGAAAGAAACAGAACGCAAGGCAGTGGAATTGGCGAAGCAAATGGAGCAACAGCGCAAGCAAGCCGTTGCCGATTCGCTGCTTGTGGTGAAAGAGACCGAGCGCAAAGCTGCTGAACTAGCTGCCGAATTGGTTCGCCAAAAGAAACAAGCCCAAACAGATTCAATCGCGGCTGTGAAAGAAGCAGAACGCCAAGCGCAAGAAGCCATTCGTTTAGCTATCGAAGCACGCAAAAAAGCCGTGATTGACAGCACAGCACAAGCGGTTGCGGCTATTGCTGCGGCCGAGCAAGCCCGTGCAGATTCGGTAGTTGCTGCCAAAGAAGCGGAACGCGTGGAGCGGCTTCGGGTGAAAGAAGAAGAAGAAAGAGCCGCTGCCGAAGTGATTCGCGTGAAGAAGGAAGAAGAGGAAGCGGCCAAACAAGCGGAGATAGCACGTGTGCGCGAACAGCGAAAGGTGAATTCGATAAAGGAAACTACAGTGGTGGAGCCTAGCAAAACAACGGTGACCACCATTGCCGACATCTACGGAGTGAAAACCACCTACTCGCGAATTACCCACAGTTGGGGTGAAACATTCTATTACAAAGGCACCGCCATAATATCCGAAGGATTGTATCGGACCGAAATGGAAAACGTGCGCACCGAGGTAAACCCAGAGAATATCCTTATTGAAGGAGGACAGTAGGCGAATCTACTCGCCCATTAAAGATGGGCGTTAATCCAATCGATAATTAAAGCAAATACCTGTTGCTGCTCAGGTTCGTTGTGGCATTCGTGATAAAATCCTTCCCACGATTTCCAGGTCACATCGCCATGCGCATTGGATGCAAATTCTTTGGAAGCATCGTGTGAGGTAAGCTTATCGGCCGAACCGTGATAAATGAGCAAAGGCAATTTCATTTTGCTTGCATTGTCTAAAGCCCACTTGGCTTCACGTTCCATTTCCACAAAAAAGCGTGGCGTTACGCGACCGTGTACTAACGGATCTTTCAAATATTTATCTACCACAGCTTTATCGCGACTTATGCCCGATGCATCCAAATTGGTAGGCTGTCCGAGAGCAGGCAATATTCCATTGACCAATTTAGCCAACGCCACTTGAATTGCCGGTGGAGCAAAGGCCAACCGCAAGTATGGGCCAGAAGCAATAATGCCATTTACTTTCGGATGGCGTTGCAAAGCGTAATTAAGCACCACATTGCCGCCCATACTGTGACCAAAAAGAAACTTGGGGACATTGGGAGCAACTCGGTTCATTTCGGCCATTAATTGATCCACTCCATCAAGCAAAAACCCATAGTTTGGTGTATGACCTTTTTGGCCCTCACTAAGGCCATGGCCACGATGATCGTAGGCCACCACGCTAATATTTGCAGCATTTAAGGCTTGCGCCACATGCACATATCGACCGCTATGCTCGCCCATGCCGTGTATAATGCCTACCACGGCTTTGGGTTGAGACACCGCCCAAGCTTGCGCAAATAGGGTAAGACCATCAGAAGTAGTCCATTGAAAAGTAGTGTGGCTCATGGGTTCGAAATGTTTCTGTTCAAATGTAAGACTTCCTTGTAGAGCGAAATTGGCTATTGGCATTGATTACTAGAAACCTTTTCAGAAATAAACTTCTAAGTCAGTCATTTAGTAACAACATTGTAATATGCCCGATTTCACTTGCCCAATCAATGTGATTGTATGGTTTAAAAAGGGTGGCGCAAGTAAGTAATTTGTGGCATGGTAGAAATGGTTGGGTTTTATCCAATACGCAATACGGAAAAATTTTACCGTTTCCAATAGTTAATCCTTTCTTCTAAGCTCCCGCCCTAGCCTACCTTTGCCCCATGTATGCCATACAGCACACTTTAGTTTCACAAGATTTATTGGACAAATACTTTGTGTGCGACTTAAGCGCGTGCAAAGGAGCCTGTTGTGTAAAAGGCGATTCGGGTGCACCGCTTGATGATGAAGAAGCAGGCATTTTGGAAGATATTCTGGATTTGGTTCTGCCTTATATGGATGATGAAGGCCGTGCGGCTGTGGCCGAAAAAGGCGTGTTTGAAATAGATGTGGACGGTGATATAGGCACCACGCTTATAGCAGATGGAAGATGTGCCTTTGCAACCATAGAACCCGATGGCATGGTGATTTGTGGCATAGAGCGTGCCCATGCCGATGGAAAAGTGAGCTTTAAGAAACCCGTGTCGTGCCACCTCTACCCTATTCGTATAAAATCGTATGCGGACTATGATGCCGTGAATTACGACCGCTGGGATATTTGCAAACCCGCTTGCACATGTGGCTCCAAGCTAGAAGTACCACTGTTCCGTTTTGTTAAAGCAGCATTGGTGCGCAAGTATGGTGAGGCATGGTTTGCTGAACTGGAAGAATTGGACGAAGAGTTGCGCAAGCAAGGAATAGTGCGATAAAACTCCTACTGATAGGCCGCTTCGTTCATCAATCGCGCTGAATGAACGACCAACTTCATTATCTACAGGATGAATGAAAATCGATTGGCGAATTCGTTCAAAGTGTAAGCAATTTTCTTCTTCATTTCAAAACGTGGATTAGAATTTTTGCGCCTAAAAACAGGTCCAAACGTTATTATTTTCAATACTGACAAGGGTTAGCGGCATTCTCATTTTTTATTAACGAAGGGTATATGTGCCACATGTTAAAAAGTAGGCCCCATTGTTAATTGTTTCAGTTAGGTAGGTTAAGATTTAATCTGAAAATTTGGGCTTTGGAAGATGTACCGCTTGACAATTCTTCAAGCTACTCACTCCCAATCTTTTAGCGAAGTACGATTGATTTTGAAAGCTTAGAGCGTTCGAAGGGGAATCTATCCCCCAAAAAATTAGCTCTGAAATGAATGATTTAAACTTTTTACAACCCCATATTAGGCATGGAAAACATTACCCAACTATCTCAGAACCTAGCAGGAATTCTTCCGCAGAAAACCTCGTTGCCCGTAGAACCTATATTGGTGGAGAACAACGACCGCTTTGTGCTATTTCCAATTAAACATCAGGAAATATGGAAGATGTACAAGCAAGCAGAAGCCAGTTTTTGGACTGCCGAAGAGATTGATTTAGGGCAAGACCTCCACGATTGGGAAAATAAACTGAACCAAAACGAACGTCACTTTATTAAGCACGTTTTGGCGTTTTTCGCAGCTAGCGATGGTATTGTAAACGAAAATTTGGCCGTCAATTTTTTGAATGAAGTACAATACCCCGAAGCGCGGTGTTTCTACGGATTTCAAATAATGATTGAGAATATTCATGCCGAAACGTATTCACTTCTGATTGACACCTACATCAAAGACAACCGCGAAAAGGATTTCCTATTTCACGCAGTTGAAACCCTGCCTTGCGTTGCAAAAAAGGCCGATTGGGCGTTGCGTTGGATCAGCCAAGGCACATTTGCCCAGCGCCTTATTGCTTTTGCAGCGGTAGAAGGCATTTTCTTTAGCGGTAGTTTCTGCTCCATCTATTGGTTGAAAAAACGCGGGTTGATGCCGGGCCTAAGCTTTAGCAACGAGCTCATTTCTCGTGACGAGGGTTTGCACTGCGATTTTGCGTGCTACCTCCACAACACTTTAGTGAATAAAGTGCCAGAGGCCGAAATTGTATCCATCATTTCTGAAGCCGTGGAATATGAAAAAGAGTTTGTAACCGATGCTATTCCCGTTGCACTTATTGGCATGAATGCCGCTAGCATGTGCACTTATATCGAATTTGTGGCCGACCGTCTTTTGGTGGCTTTAGGATGCAAAAAGGTATACAACGCCATCAACCCATTCGAATTTATGGAGATGATTTCGCTGCAAGGCAAAACCAACTTCTTCGAAAAGCGAGTGGCTGAATACCAAAAGGCAGGCGTGATGAACGATGGCAACACAAGCAATCGCGATTTCACCATGGAGGCTGATTTTTAAATCCCAACTTGTAGTTCTTATTTCATAATTCATAATTCCCCAATCGCATGTATGTAGTAAAAAGAGATGGACGTAGAGAATCCATCAAGTTTGACAAGGTAACAGCTCGCATTCAAAAGCTGTGCTACGGCCTCGACCCCTTGGTAGACCCTATTCCGGTGGCTATGAAAGTTATTGAAGGCATTTATGCCGGAGTAACTACACAGCAATTGGACGAATTGGCTGCCGAAACTGCCGCGTCATTCACAGTGCGTCATCCCGATTATGCGTTGCTAGCCAGCCGTATCGCAGTATCGAACTTGCATAAATCGACCCTCAAGTCGTTTTCGCAAACTATGGATGCGCTGTATAACTACATAGATCCAAAATCGGGGGAGAATGCGTCTATGATTGCGGATGATGTACACAAAATCATCATGGACAATGCGGATTTGTTGGATAGCACCATTATCTACGACCGCGATTTTGGATACGATTTCTTTGGTTTCAAAACATTGGAGCGCAGTTATTTGCTCAAAATGGATAACCAAATTGCCGAGCGTCCGCAACACATGTTAATGCGCGTGGCTGTTGGCATTCACAAAGAAGACATAAAGTCGGTAATCGAAACCTATAATCTGCTTTCCGAAAAGTGGTTTACCCATGCCACACCAACGCTTTTCAACGCTGGAACGCCAAAACCGCAAATGAGCAGCTGCTTCCTATTGCAAATGCAAGACGATAGCATTGACGGCATTTACAACACGTTAAAGCAATGCGCCAAGATTAGCCAAAGTGCAGGTGGCATTGGCCTTAGCATTCATAACGTACGTGCAAAAGGTTCTTATATCAAAGGCACAAACGGCACAAGCAATGGTATTGTACCTATGCTTCGGGTGTTTAACGATACAGCACGCTATGTAGACCAAGGTGGTGGAAAACGCAAAGGTTCGTTCGCCATCTACATCGAACCATGGCATGCCGACATCCACGATTTCCTCGATTTGAAGAAGAATCATGGCAAGGAAGAGCAACGTGCCCGCGATTTGTTTTTCGCGCTTTGGGTGCCCGATTTGTTTATGAAACGCGTGGAAGAAGGTGGCGATTGGTCGCTGTTTTGCCCGCACGAAGCTCCAGGACTAAGCGATTGCCACAGCGAAGAATTTGAAGCACTTTACGAGCGTTATGAGCAAGAAGGGCGCGCCCGCAAAAAGGTAAAAGCGCAAGAATTGTGGTTCACCATTATCGAATCGCAAATTGAAACAGGCACTCCTTACATTCTTTACAAAGACGCGTGCAATAGCAAATCGAACCAAAAGAATCTCGGCACCATAAAGAGCAGCAATCTTTGCACCGAGATTATGGAGTACACTGCCCCAGACGAAGTGGCAGTGTGCAACTTGGCAAGCATTGCCCTGCCTAAATTCGTTACTGCCAATGGCACATTCGACCACCAGAAGTTGTTTGAGATAACGTACGTAGCCACACGCAACTTGAATAAGGTGATTGACCGCAACTACTATCCCGTTCCAGAGGCGCGCAAAAGCAACATGCGCCACCGCCCTGTGGGATTGGGTGTGCAAGGATTGGCCGATACCTTCATCAAACTTCGCCTTCCATTCGATTCGGACGAGGCAAAGCAATTGAACAAGGATATTTTTGAGACTATCTACTATGCAGCCATGACCTGCTCTAAAGATGAGGCCATCGAATTTGGCCACTACGAGAGCTACCCAGGTTCACCCGTTTCGCAAGGTATTTTCCAATACGACATGTGGGGCGTAACGCCAAGCAGCCGTTGGGAATGGGATGTACTGAAAGAAGAAGTGAAGAAGTATGGTGTGCGTAACTCATTGCTTGTGGCGCCAATGCCAACTGCAAGCACATCGCAGGTGTTGGGCAACAACGAGTGTTTCGAGCCGTATCACAGCAACATTTACACCCGCAGAGTGCTTTCGGGCGAGTTTGTAGTGGTAAACAAGCATTTGCTTAAAGACTTGGTGCAGCTTGGTTTGTGGAACGACAACATGAAGAACAAGCTCATTGCGGCCAATGGTTCGGTGCAGAATATTCAGGAGATTCCAGAAAATATCCGCATGCTGTATCGCACCGTGTGGGAACTGAAGATGAAGGACATTATCGACATGGCTGCCGACCGTGGTGCCTACATCGACCAAAGCCAAAGCTTGAACCTGTTTATGCAGAATCCGAACTTCGGCAAAATCACTTCCATGCACTTCTACGCTTGGAAAAAAGGCTTGAAAACAGGTATGTATTACTTGCGCACACAAGCTGCTTCCGAGGCTATCAAGTTTACTGTTGACACCGCTTCGTTACAACAAACAGCTGCTGAGCAAGCTGCCACACAGCTAGCCCCAAAGGAAGTTGCTTATGCCACGCCTGCCGAGTCGATGATAACGCCAGTAGCCAAAGTTGCAGAGCCAACCATGGTTTACACGCCAACACCAGTGGCTCAACCCATCAGCTCGCAAGACGCTCAAGCTCAGATTAGCTGCTCGCTCGACAATCCAGAGGGTTGCGAGATGTGTGGAAGCTAGAACTAACGATTAGAACGATAAACGCCACGATTGAAGCCTTTCAATCGTGGCGTTCTTGTTTGGAGATAAGACACGTTCTCAGAATCGCACGCCCATCACACACACATCATCTACCTGCTCGGCTGTGCCTTTCCATGCATCGAAATAAGCAGCTAGGGCAATGCCTTGTTCCTTCAACGACTTGGTTCTCATGGCAAGCAACGTGCTTCTAAACTTGGCTGAACCAATTCGCTTATCGTGGGCACCGCCAAACTGGTCGGCAAAGCCATCGGAGAACAAATACACCGCATCGCCTGCTGACACATTCAGAATATGATTGGTGAATGGACTATGGCTGCTCATGTTGCCCACAGGCTGCTTATTGGCACGAATTATTTCCATTTCCCCGTTGCGCATCACCCACAGCGGGTTGTAGGCACCGGCATAATGCAGTTCGCCCGTTTGCTTAAAGTAGCAGCACAATGCGAGGTCCATTCCGTCTTTCACATCAGCGCCTTGACCCGAACGCAGGGTTTCGCTCACTTGGTCTGAAAGGCTTGAAAGTATGTCACTAGGCGTGATTAAACCCAAATCGGTAATGGCACGATTGAGCGCACTGGTGCCAATAAAACTCATAAATGCGCCCGGCACTCCATGGCCTGTGCAGTCTACCACAGCAAAATAAACGCGGTCCGGAAAGTCGTAAATCCAATAAAAATCGCCCGAAACAATGTCCTTGGGTCGATGAAACAAAAACGAATCGGGAAACACCGCTTGCAGCACATCTGCATGCGGCAGCAATGCGCGTTGTATGTTTTCGGCATAGCGAATACTGTCGGTTATCTCCTTTTTTTGTTCCTCAATAAGGTGATTCTTCCGTTCCAAAACAGCATTAATCTTGGATTTAGACCTATAGGCAAAGAATGCCATGAGCGACATGATGCCCAAGAGGAAGGTAACCGCAGTGGCCGCGCCTAGATAGGTGGCACGCTTGCGCAATTGCAACTCGTTAATCTCCGCTTCTTGCTCTAATAGTTTCACTTTCCCATCCTTTTGGGTTTGGTAGAGCGCTTCCATTTTTGCAATTTGTTCAGTGGATTCATCTTTATAGATAGTATCCATCAAGTCACTCGCCTTCGGATAGAGTTTTACTGCTTGTTCGAAATTGCCCATAGCAGAATAGCAACTAGCCAAAAAGTATAACGATTCGAATTCATAGGAGCGGAGCCCAAGTTCATGAACCATTACAATGCCTTTCTCCAATAATGGAATGGCTGCACCACAGTTTTTCATGTCCTTGTAAATGCTACCAAGAACCACCGTAGAAAGCGCTATGCCCTTTTTATCTGCTATTTCCTTTCTCAACTCCAAAGAGAGTTGGGCATAAGGAAGCGCCAAATCAAACTTTCCGAATTCACGGTAGGCATGGGCCAAGTTGGCTTGAGAAGTAGCAATACTGCTCTTATTCCCCAGCTTTTCAAAGTAGGATAACGAACGAATGCTGTATTCGATTCCCTTGGCAGTATCTTTTTCGGCAACATAAATGAGACCGAGATTGCCATATTGCTTGGCCATGCCTTCCTGATTGTTCAGTTTCACATGAATATCTAAGGACTGTTGGTAATGGCGAATGGCTTCCTTTCTGTTTTTAGTGAAATAATAGGCATTGCCAATATTGTTAAACACAGTAGCTCGGTTTTTCTCCAAGCCCTTGCCTTGAAACAATTCTAAAGCGGAAAAAAACTCGAATAGCGCACTATCATAGTAAGCCAAATGCGTATAAACAACGCCCAATTCTCGCAAAATATTGCCTTTTATGGTATCGTTGCTTGCAGTGCGAGGCACCGCAAGTGCTTGCCGAAACACGCTTACAGCTACAGCATCATTGCCGCCTTTGGCAATGGCTTTGGCCCTATTCATTAGAGCTACAGCATGTTGGTTGGGATTCTTTTGTTTCACTGCAAGCGCCATGGCCTTGTCGGCAAATAGTTGAGCAGAGTCGGGGTTCAGTTTTAAGAACTGCTCGCTAAGTCGGTTATACAACGGCAGGCGCTGGGCATCGGCAGTGGTCTTTTTTGCTACGCGAAGCAAACTATCGGCCTCTGCGCGCTGTGCCCAAAGTTTGGAACCAGATAAGCAAGCAACTACTAGTAAAAGGGTAAAAATGCGCTTCATGAAGCGATAAAGGTAGAAAGTCGGACAGATATTTCTTTCTACCTAAGGCAGGCTTAATCAACTCTAGGCAACGCCACAAAGAAGGTGGTGCCCACACCCGATTCGGTTTCGAACCAAATGCGGCCATTGGCGCTTTCTACAATGCGTTGCACCATGGCAAGGCCAAGGCCCATGCCAGCACTTTTGGTGGTGAAGTTGGGCACAAACACCCGATTGCGCAGTTCTTCGGGTATGCCCGAACCATTGTCGTGCACGGAAGCTATCCACTGCTCCCCATTGGCCATTAGGCCAAGCGTTATTGTGCCAACGCGGTTTTCGGGTATGGCTTGCAACGCATTTTTAATAAGGTTATTAAACACCCGAAGCAGTTGTTCTTTATCGGCCATTACATAACATTTCTCGGAAGGCTTGTTGCCAAAAAGAACCCTTGCAGAAGCATCTTGATACAGAGATGTGATGCTCTCCATTACCTCGCATACATCCACTTTTACCAAAACTGACTGTGGCATTTGGGCAAAGTTTGAAAACTCGGAAGCAATGTTGCTCAAGGCGTCAATTTGCTCAATCAACGTGCGGCTCATGCGTTCGATGCGCTCGCCCATATCGGGTGCGCCATCGCGATAACTCCGCTCCAGCATTTGGATGTTGAGTTTCATGGGCGTCAATGGGTTTTTAATCTCGTGCGCCACTTGTTTGGCCATTTCGCGCCATGCACTTTCACGCTCCGAGCGTGCCAGCATTTCGGCATTGCGCACCAATTCCCTCAACGTGCGGTTGTATTCCTTCACCAATTCGCCAATCTCGTCTTGGCTATTCCATTCAATAGCGCGGTTGGCTTTGTCGAGCCGCAAGTCGCGCAATCCATCGCGAATAATGCGCAACGGTTCGGTAATCCGATTGCTGATAACCAATGCCAACACCACGGCTATCACTATCAGAAATACATAGATGTTAATCAAGGCTGCTAGGAGCGAAATGACCTCCTGTTGCAGTCCGTATTGTTGCGCGAAATAAGGCAGGCTGAGATAGGCGATAATCTCATCCTTATCATTTCGAAACGGCACATAGGCCGCTTGATAGTCCAGTTTTCCAATGCGCTCGCTTTGCACAAATGACGAACGCTTGCGCACCTTCATTTCTTCAAACGCCACAGGGTCCATGGCTTCGGCCATCAATCCCTCGCCAAATAAACGGGGCCGCGAGGTGGCAAGCAAGCTGCCGTCTAACCCATACAGATTTATATCAGTGAAAAACACTTTCGAGAATTTGGACAACAAAACCGAGAGCAGTTCGCGGTCTTGCGGTTCAAACTGCGTCTTGTCGCTCAGCTTATGTTCTAACTCAATGAGCACCGATTGCGATTTTTCGGTGATGATGATGCGGCTGCGGGTGCTGTATTCATGCACCACGTAATACACCGTTAATAGACCAATAACCAACAACGAAACGGTAATCATACCCGCCATAGCAAGGTTGATGCGATTGCGAAAACTCTTTTGGCTCAACAGGCTAATTGCCACCGCTCCTGTAACCAACGAAAGCAGCACTGCACATCCGAAATAGAATAGAAACAGGTAGGAAAATATGGTGAGATGCCCCAGCAATGTTTGCTGCCTGCGACTAACCACTACCACGGCATCGTCAAAGGGTCGAAATACCAAATGGTCTTCGCCATCGCTTACAATGCAGGCATAATCGCCCTTGGCACTATCAAATTGATTTACGTTTAAACTGTAGCGATATTCCCCTGCCTGGGCTTTCAATTCTCCATTCTGATAGCGGGCAAACGAATAGCCCTCTATGGCTTGGGTGAGCGAAACGCCTTCGTCAATAAACAAATCGGTGAACCCAATGGCATCGCCTGTGCCTTGAGGCGTTAGGGCAATATAAAGCACCAAATCGGGCTGGGTTCTGCGCCCGCTAATGGTCATTCGGGCAAGGTATCCTGCGTTGGTTTCCCAGTTTCCCGTGTAGCGCAAGTTGGCAGAAAGCGTGGGTTGAGAGGCTGCAAACTGCTGTTCTATTTCGTGGTAGTTGGGGCCCGAAACCGTTTGGTCGGTAGCCAGCAAGTGCCCATTGGCATCGTAAATATTTATCACCGCTTTGTAGCGATTCCAATGATCGTAGCTCAGCGTGTTGCGCACCAATCGCAGCGCTTTTTCATCGCTTTCGGGAAGCTGTGCCAGGCTATTGCGCAAGTCGCGATTGCTGGTAATCTCATTCTCCAATTCCTTAAAAAGGTACTCTGTAATGGGGTCTTGTTGCAGGGTGAGCCTGCGGGCAAGGGTTTCTCTGCGCTCGTGTTCGTTGGTGTGCAACTCCAATTGCAGCACCACCGTGGCAAAAATGGAGAATACCACCACTGTTGGGGTTAGCAGCGAAAATCCTTGAAGGCGTGCTCCCCAAAAACGCATGGCAAGCATAAACCCAACCACCACAGCACCCATTCCCACGCCAACAAAATGGTGCATTTTGCCCCAAGCACATGCCGCACTAAGCATCCATCCCACCACAAATGGAACTAGAATTTTACTCCAATGTTGGGTTGAAGTGGGCAGTGCACCAAGCAGCCAGCGCACCACCAAATAGTAGCACACCAGAACTATAAACGTAATTCCCAACGCCAGAATGCTATACCAGGTGAGGGCAAAAGGCATGTTGAGGTCGAGCGGAAAAGCAGCATCCACCACGAGCGTATGCAGCAGCAGCAACACTGGCCAAACCACCAATTGGGAAAGCACTAGAATTCCCGAAGTCAGCTTGTTGCCTTGCGGAAGCGCAATGCGTTGCACGCGAAGCACCACCACCAAGGCGCAAAGCACGTGCAAGAGCAAATCGCCCAGCGATGGCGTGAGTGCAGAAGACGCATATTGCTCTGGGCCAAACAATGGTAGACCATACCACGCGCTAGGCACAGCAGCGTAGAGCATAATGCCGCGCAGGGCAACCAACCCTAGTGCAAAACCGCCTGCAACCCAAGCTGCACCGTAGGTTTTCTCCCACACATTGGCCAAACGCCACAGTGCTATGGCCGCCAACAGCCCAGCCAACAACCACATAATTGCACTCGCCAACGGCAATTGGGTTGTTGTGGCGGCAAGGCGCACATGGCCAGCCTCGGTTCCGTTGGCAAACTTCAGCACATGGGTGCCTGTGGCAGAATACGACATGCGATGGTCTGCATCCACTTTCAGTGCTGGATTCCAAGCGCTAGAGATATAGCGGTTTTCGTAGCCATAGGTGGTTTGCACAAGCGCATAGGCCACCAGCACTTCATCGTTGTTCACCTTCGTTTTGCAGATGTACCACCCGTTGGCCAATTGTACCAAACCGTCTTTAATAGACCCACGCGGCCCAACAGACGGGGCAAATGGAAACAACACCGAACTCCATGCCACGGCCTTGCCTGCCTTGTAGCGCACAAACCCGATGTTTTCATCGTTCCACACGGCTTGCATTTCCGAAAGTGGGCGCCCTTGGCTTTCCACAAGCAGCAGTTGCGCGGTGGTGCGCTGTTCAAGGGCAACAAACGACTGTTGAATTTCGGCTACCTGCTGGCCTACACTTGGAGTGCGACTATGCAACCAAACCGCTCCCAAAGCGATGAGCACAGCACCCAAAAGCAGCAAAATGGATGATCGCACGGCTCCCATTAATGTTGTACTACCACCTTTTGCACCGACTTGCGGCCTTCTTTGTTGTTGGCTTCTAGCAGGTAGATGCCCGGTGGTATGTTGGCGATGTCTACGTGCCATTTTCCTACGCTTTGCGAATAGATGGGCACGGCTACTTGCCGCCCAGCCATATCCACTAACCGAACCGTGCCACCTTCGCTTTGGTCTGTTTCTACTATAAAGAACTCCTTTGCTGGGTTTGGATAAATGCTCATTGTTGCTGGCTGGGTTTCTCCAATACCCACCAAGCTATCCATGTCTATTACAGCTACATCATCAATAAAATAATATGCACTCTTCCAATAATCGGGTGCCCATGGCCTTAAAACGCCACCTCCTTCCACGAAAACTGTTTCAGTTAATGAATCGGGATCAAAATTGCCGATAGTCAGGAAGTTTTCTCCTCCCTGTGCTGTAAAGGTTCCTTCAATTCTTGTCCAGCCGTCCTTATTTGTAAGAAAATCACCTGAATAGCTTACCTGAGGTATTTTGGTCAATAATGTTTGAAAATCATCGGAAGGCTGGCCTACAGAAAAATATGCTCCAATATTTTTACCAGAATACCAGACACTATCACCCATACTAACATGGAATAACACCCGATAATTTGTAGAAGGCATTAATGGTGTTATAAGTGAAACCCCAACAAATTCTCTTAATAGTGAATCAGCTGACGTTTCATTTTCGGTCCCCAGTCCAATATAAGCTTGCCCAGTCCTCCCTTGTTGGCTCCCTGCTGCATTAAGCGGGACGCCAAATCCATTAGTTCCACATGCATGAAAATAGTCACAACTATTACGCACATTCACCCATGGTGGTGCGTACCAAACACGCCCTCCAACAAAAGGACAATCATCATAATTCTCGAAACTTGGATTAGGAACAAGATTGGGTTGGGCAGTTACAGTGCTGGCGGTGAAAAACACTGCTAGCACTCCAAGCACCCACCCACCCAAAACTATTCCGTTGCTCGGCCGAGTGTCTTTCGCTCGTTCGGGATATTTGGAGGGCTTTAACCTAGCCAATACTTGGATTTCCATAGCCCATGTTCATTACGATTTACCAAAGGTGGGCAATTTTAGGTTATTGGCCTAGCCAAGTGTTTGTGGTCAGTTAGCTGGTACACATCCACTCCTTTGTGGCCATCTGCATGTGCATATTGAGAGAAAGGAACTCCTTTGTAGTCAACTGCACGTGCATATTGAGGCAAAGGAATGACCCTTCCTATAATTCTTCCACGTGAACTCATTTATTTTCCATGTGAACTCATTTATTTTCCAAGTGACCTTATTTATTTTCCAAGTGACCTCATAAATTTTCCACGTGAACTCATTTTCCTTCCATGTGAACACATAAATGATTCAAGTGAACTTATTTATTTTCCATGTGAACTCATTTTGCTTCCATGTGAACACATTTTTATTCCATTATGACATCAAACGATAAAAAAATGGAGTGAACCCTCTTAAGAATGGTAAAAAACTGCTAAACGAATCACTTCTCCAGCCAATCGCCCACATGCACACTAGCGGGCTGCATAAAGTTGAGGCGTCCAACTTGGTTGTTCTCAAACCCAACCCGATAGGGCGAAAGCTGCTTGTCGGCCAAGTAATAATCGGTGCTTAGCAGTTGTGCGCCACTAAGAAATGCTGCGTTTTTGGTGCGGTGGTCGTTTATTGGGGCCTCATAGCCGGGACTATCGGTGCGGGTGCGCACCATATAGCCCTGTTGCACCATGGCTGCAATATCAAGCGAAAAGGCATCGTCTATCTTTATAAATGCCGCATCTTCTCTGCCCACTTCCGAAAACGAAAACATCATTCTTCCTCGAAACGAAGGATGATTTTGGGCATACAATTCGGTGTGGCGCAAGCTGCCATTCATTATAAAAACCACTTTGCCGCGTGCTTCTGCTAGCAACGGCCAGCCTTGGGTAAGAATGGCTTCGTTCAGTGTAGCATGTTTTCCTCGCACATCATCGGGCGTGAGAATATGCTGCAAATCGCCTGCAAAAACCTCCCGTATTTCGTGGTCAATGCTTTCCAACGCTGCACTATCGAACGGCAAAACGGGCACAAACCCAAACGCCTTCACATGATTTCCCACGCCATCTTCCTTGGGTTCTACTAATATATAGATGGGCAAATGGCGCGGATGGGCATCGCTCCACGATTTCACCGCCATCAGGGCTTTCTTAAATGTGGGGTAATGCGAATTGAAGTCCACATCCGAAATGTGGAATACTTTCAAGCCAGGCTGCTGCATTTCTTGCTCATTGGGTCCCGACTTTTTTGCCCCAATGATGTTGCCCTTGGTGCGAAAATAGCGGCCTCCCTCGGGGTCGTAATGAATGTCTATTTCCAACCCGCGAATGCCATAGGTTTCAAATTGCTGGTCGAAGGGTAGATGGACATACTCCAGTTGTTGGGCCGGACTTGGATTTTTGCCATAGAATAAATCGAGCAAGCGAATGGCGCCTAAAATGCGCTTGTCCATCGGTTTGCGGTAGCTGTTGTGGCTGCCTATGGTTTGGATATGATTGATGGGCAGCGAATCGACATGTATCTGTTGGGCAAGCACGATGCTTTGCGCCATAAGAACCAAAGCAAAACAGACCACTGATCGAAAAAGAACCCTCACTTCTGAACTACAAACGGACGGGCGATGCTGCCGTTAACGGAGCTTAAACGCAGCAAGTACATGCCCTCACTAAGTTGTGAAATATCTATTTCGTGGGTAGAAACACCTGCCACCAATTGCCTAGAACCAGCGTGGAATACCGTTTTGCCCACCACATCCACAACCTCCAGATTGGTTTGCATGGCAGCAACAGCGGCTACTTGCACCGAAAGATGTTGCGAAGCAGGATTGGGATAAAGGGTAAGGCTGGCAAACGCTTCGTTTTCTGCCACGCTTGCGTTGATGTCTACATTGATGTCGTCAATAAACAAGCGATTTTCTCCACCAGAGGTGAACACAAACTTGAATCTGAACCCTTGCTCAAAATACAATGCTGGCACCGTGATTTCCTCCTGAACCCATTGGCTGGCAGTGGGCACAAATGGAGTGGACTGTGGCTCGGCAGTTTCGAGCGATGCACCTGCGAGAGTGAGACGTAAGGCCCAATTGGTTTCGCAGTTACGTGTAACCATAAATTGCAATTTATCTGCACCCGTGGCAGCATTTCGTCCTGCAAAGGCATACTTAAATGCGAACTTCATTTGAGAAACGCCCTCCAAATTGATGGGTGGACCAAAAAGCTCGTCACGGGTTAATGTGCCGTTGTTCCAGTTGTCTAAAACCACCGAACTAGTGCCGCTAGATGCCGCAGTGGTGGTAAGTTCCCATTGGTTTTCGGCCTCCACACTAGCCCGCGACCACAGGGTGCCATCTAGCGCAATAGTTTCTTCAAATGATTCGGAAAATGGATAACCTACTTGTGCTTCCGACAGCACCGATATAAAATTAGGCTTCGTGGTTTCATAAAAATCTCCATTGGAATAGGCGCGCAACGTTACATCATGCGCTCCAGAAGTGGAATACGTTACGATTGGATTGTTTTGCGAAGATGTGGATGGCGCGCCACCGGGAAACTCCCACTGCAACGAATCGACCGTGCCATGAAATGAAGTGTTGGTGAAGGTGATGGCATTGTCGGTGTTCGGGCAAACGGCCACCATATCGCTCACAAAATCGGCTTCGCAAAGGGGTGCAGGTT
>Ga0247843_1003114_pt1 | contig 28089 bp, 58 predicted proteins | sample LaCruzMarch2017__FD_192420 | JGI IMG/M metagenome (GOLD analysis project Ga0247843, IMG submission 192420) | Freshwater microbial communities from meromictic Lake La Cruz, Castile-La Mancha, Spain - LaCruzMarch2017_8m | ecosystem: Environmental > Aquatic > Freshwater > Lake | place: Spain... | reverse complement strand
CTATAAAGCATATTCGTTTCTGGTTGCGTTGATATTGCACCAAACACTGCTACGGATGGCAATGCGAGTGCGGTTGATGTAATAAATTTTCTGCGGTTCATATTATTTAATTTTTAATCTGATAGTAACCATCTTAACCTTACTTTTGCTGTTGGTCAAGACATATCGTGTATTAGGCAGTTCAAGTGTTATATTTGTATTTGAATTACCCGTCACAATTTGATGCGGTATAATATTTGTAGCGGTCATATCAATCCTTTGATTCTCCTTTTATTTTTTCTATTGTACCTGCCACATACAGGACACTTGCCTAGTTCACCCACAATTTGTCTGTCACAACCACACCAAAACTTGTGTTTTTTAGTCTTTTGAATCTTTTCTCTGTTTGTAGGTTCATAGTCAGCGTCAGTCATATCATTCATACTTTATATACAGCCAATGCATCTTCAAATCTTGCTACTTGTCTACGCAAATTAGCAATTTCTTGCAACAACATTGTGCGTTCCTTAGCCCAATCATATTCACTACTATGAGTATAATCAGGTCGGTATACCCATTCAATGTTATTTTCTTCTAATTGTTTTTGTGTTGCTCCAATAGGTTTAGTCATATCAATTTAGTATTGTGCAGAGTCACTGACTTTCTTTAGTAGCCATTTAGCTGCAAATTTTGGTAAAAACAAATGCTTGAGTAACCAAGCATAAAATCTATGTTTTCGTGTTTGTGTGGTCATATCAATTAATGAATCCAAGCGTTATCAAACATTGTCTTTAAATTATTATATTGTTGATTTTGAAAATCAAATGCATTTTTATTATTAGTCTTATTTTCAAGCTTGCGTCGGTCAGCTTTTTCTCTAAAAATCATAATATCTAGCAAATCCAAATCTTTTTCAGATAAGTTACTTAACTTTTCTTTTGTCTTTTTAATGTCCATATCAATTCTTTGTTTAACATCTTATCATTCATATTGTTGTTTAGTCATCCAATTGTGAGTCTTTTTAATATAATCCATTGATATATCTCCGTCCAGATGATCGCAATAAAGAAAATGATATGGATCATATCTAGTTCCGTTGTGACATATAATCAACTCTCCATTCTCTTCATCAACGTCGGCACAATCATTATACATAACGAGGTTTCCATCTTCGTCTTTTCCGGCACGTTGAAAAGAAAATCCATCTCCAAGAATTAATTCAATTTCGGAGGAATACAATGGTTTGAATTTAATTATTTTATTCATATCAATCCTTCTTTTTTTTGGAAAGTTTTAACGCTTCTTTAGCCTGTTTAATTACAGCAGCGTATTCACTATGAAACTCTAAATCAGATTTTAAGGCAGTAGATACCCAATTAATATTCAACGCAAGTGAATCATATAGAGCCTCTTCTAACTTTTTGATATATTCAGTATCAGTCATATTAATCTTTCTTCTCCATTTTAGATACTTCACTATCTGTAAAGAAACAACATCTGCCTTTATCATCTATAAAAAATTCAAACTCGCAACCTTTGACTTCACGGCGAGTTCCAGTATACGTTAACTCCCATTTTTTGCCAAGAATGTCAGTATGAATAAACTTATCTCCCTCTTTCATAATCAAACTATACCACGGGGGTTAAAGAAAGTCAAACCAAAATATAATCAATATGATTACACTTGCTGCATTGAACTCTACGCTGAGGAGGATTTGTCAACAACAAGTTTTGGTCAACATACATAAATTCAGAACCACACTTGGGACACGCAATTCCAGTGCTAAAAGATATTTCTTTGGTAAAAAGATTATTATGTTCCTTTATTGACTTCAACTTTGACGCAGCTTCTTCTACACTAGCTACCAATTTGTCTCCGTCAAACTTAATATCTTTAGGATTAGCCTGTGCATCCATAAAAGTCTTCGTCACATCTTCATCATCATTTAATTCAGGATCACTAAGTTCCCGCACTTTCTTTAGTAAATATCCAATTTGCTTATCCTTTTCTTCTACATCAGTAAACCAAGCCTGTGTGATAACTTCATTCAGCGTATCAACTTGTTTCTTCAACTCTTGATTCTCAGTTGCTAATGCAGCATTACTTTCACGCAAATTCTTTAAATCCGCCGGTAAACATACCATATCCTTATGTTCTACCAACGCATCTGTATAACGCTTATACCAAGCAATTTCCTTCTTTAGTTCAATGTTCTCAGACAATGCCTTGTTACAATCACCCAACACTTCATGAAGCATTGAATTGAGTTCGTTAAACATCGCCAATAAATCTTTTTCTTTATTATTCATATAAATTATTAATCCTTATCATCAATAGATGGAATACTGAAAAACCCACCCTTCTTCTTAGACATATTATATATCATAGTCTTGATGTATCTGTGATATAGTTCTTTACTAGCAATCCAAACCATAACACACGGAATGTAAATTGGCCAACAAAAAAAGTATGCGTTCATATGAATAGTAACCATATCACTATCCATATAGGTGCCATCAATAAAGTTGGCAACATATCGGTCATACCTTCCTTTTATAACCCACTTATGTTTTTGATTCAACTTTAGAAACACTCCAAAAATAATTGCGGGTATACTAAAATATACTAATACCCAAAACAAAAGTTTGAAGATACTAACAAACATACATACCATTGATAATATAATTGCAACAATAACAAAAGCTATCAATAACTCAACCGATGTAAACGCTTTATTACTCTTCATATGTTTATGCTTTTACCAATTTATACTTTATGCCGTCAATTTCAATCATCTTACCTTCACAAGGCGCTTTCTTTGTTCTTTTCAAAAATTCACTTTCAGTTAGTTTTACATAATTCAAAAACCAATCTTTCCTACCATCTGCATATTCAATCGCTGGCCCATCAGTGCGGTGAAGTTCATAGCGTTCGTTATACCAACAACGATTTCCATCATTATCCACAATTACAATATATTTAGTCATATGTTTATGCTTTTACCAATTTATACTTTACACCATCAACTTCAACTTCTTTACCTTCGCAAGATGCTTTCTTTGTTTTAGTTAGAAATTCACTTTCAGTTAGTTTTACACCATTTAAATACCAAAATTTGTAGACATCAGGTCGTTCAATAGCAGGTCCATCAGTACGATGTAGTTTGTTATTCAAACACCAACTTTTGGTGCCGTCTGCAAATTCCATTGCAGGACCATCTGTACGATGTAGCTCACCATTCAAGTACCAATATTTGTCGCCTTTTGCATATTCAATCGCTGGCCCATCTGTACGATGTAGCTCGCCATTCAAGTACCAACACTTGCCGCCGTCTGCAAATTCAACCGCTGGTCCATCAGTGCGGTGCATGTTGGTTAGTCTATCACTTCCGTTATACCAACGACGAGTTCCGTATTCATCCACAGTTACAATATATTTAGTCATATGTTTTAAGTCAAACAAACTCCCTTGACAATAGTAGAATCGTTATTTGTTGGTTTATCGTTGTGTGACAATATTTCGTGTTTGCCATAATACCACTCGGTATGGACATTCAATTCAATATCATACACATCACATCTGTCCACTTCATTGACTCCACCTTCATATCCATGCACTACAACCATCAATTCAGGATCCAGTTGTGACAACTCTTCAATCAATTCTTTTACTTTCATAACCACATCCTACCACACACTTTATACAAAGTCAAGTGGTTTTTCAATGGACTTTACCATCAGGATTACATCTACGACACGGATCGTAATATCCGTCATAGGAAACATAATATTTCTCACCATTGCAAATATTGCATTTGTTTTTAGGTTTATTTTCAGTTTTCGTTTTTTTAGTTTCTTTTTTCATAATATCACTTTACCACACACTTTATACAAAGTCAATCAGTTTTAACTTCCAAAACCAACAAAAACTCCATTTTTGTGCCTTAGTTCATCCAAGATGCCTTCACTATCAATATAGAATACACGCCGGTTACCATATACACCATACAAATATTCTACAACATTCTCCGCATCATTTGTTACACTTCTACCACCCAAATTGTTATCCATAATAACAACTCGGTCATCCTTCAATTCAGTAATACTAAATGAACTCTTCATATATCAATTCTCCAAACTCTTATACAAATCAGTAATCCACTGATTTGCCTTATCATCCCTATCGTTTTCCTTCTTTAATTGTTCAGTATGATATTCAATGTCTCTCTTATTATAATCACGCATATCCTTAACATACTCCTTGTATGTCAAGTTCTTGAGTTTTTCAAGTTCCCGTTCATAATAATCAGATGCACAATCAAAATCCATACTTTCAGTCAATCGTTCAATCATAAACCGCTTCAATCCTTCGTGTTCACTTGTAGGTGGAGTCCAATTATTAGCTTGCTCCAACATATTTTCATAACGAATCTTAAGCTTGTTTTGTTTATCAATCTGTTCGTTATAATAAGCAGTCTGTTTAACTACATAAACATCAAATTCAGCCTTGGTTGGTTTAACCCACATCTCAGCTTCATTGATCTTTCTAATATGATAACTATCATTATTGTCCTTCTCACGCAATTTAGGCTTATCATTAGCATTATCATCTCGTTGATGAATACAAGCACCAAAAGCCCTTGCACAACTCAATGCAAAATCTTTGAATGAAACATCTTTACCATCGTAAATGTTTGCGGTATAACCACTTGGCATATAATTTTTAATTTGTTTTTTACTTTACTCAACCATCCTACCACACACTTTATACAAAGTCAAGAGGTAAAACAAAAAAGCTAACAGAAATTAATCCGTTAGCTTTTTAATTAAGTATATTGATGTGGGGTTATCTTAATTATTATATAGTTAATTATTATACATAACCATTAAACATCATTTGACCAGCTTGACCTTGTTCACCATTAGCATATACGTATACATGAAATTCAGATTTACCATTTTCTAACCTGTATGCTATATCTACATTAACACTCTTAACTTTGGTTTGTATATTTTTTCTCTTGGCACTATGACTATATGGACTGCCTTTTATAAGTTCTCCAGTCATAGGCTGGCCAATCAAAGCATCGCTGATTTTTTTACTAAGTGCTTCACAAACAGACTTAAATCGTGATAGTTCACTTGGAGCTGTATTTCTTGGATCAGCTATTGGTTGATTTTCATAGGCCTCAGTCACACTAACTTCTTTGATGCATTCTTTAATAATTTGTTTTAATTGCAATTTAGTCATATGATATAAATATATATATATATAAAACAAGTCAACTTTTTTCTTTAACTCTTTTATTAAAGTCACTGCCTTCATCACGCCAATAAATGTTTGGAATACCCCGTTTATCTGCCACAAATTGAGTTACACCATCATACTTTCGTTCTTTATACAAATCATACAACTTTGGCAGTTCATCATATGTTACCACTTCAGCATCACTAGCGGGAACAAAGTAATCATTGATGTTTATATGCAAAGATATACATGCTCTGTGGTCATATCTATCAATCGCTGAAGTTACACATAGTATACCTTCATCCAATAAATAAGCCGCCATACTTTCATAGTCTGGCATCATCTTACCAAGAATGTTGTAATAATATGTGCGGTTTGTTTTTTGTATCTGAATCTTCTTCTTTCATATCAATCATTTATTTTATAAAATTTTATCACTTTTAATTAAATTATCCGTTGCCCACAGTGGTTGTAAATTAGTGTAGTGACACGCTTCAATAAATTGTTGTCTATCCGTCAAATCAAATGATGCAAGTGGCTTTATATGATCAATATGCCATCCATCAGTTGTCCAATTATCCCAAGTCATACCAGTGCTAAATTTGGATTCTAAATATGATTTAAGTTCATCAATACTACAACCAAGATCTTTTACTGCGCTACCAGCTTTTTGATTATTATTTATTGCGCAACATAAACGATTGCGTAGATTGCAACTCAATTTGTATTGTATATCCGTTTTCTTTTTATTCTTACAATAAGAATTTATTTTATCTTTATTAGATTGGAACCAATCTTTTATTTTTTCTTTATTAACTTTACGATAAGCTTTTATTTTATCTTTATTAGCTTCTTTATAAGATTTATTGTAAGCCTTTGTTTTTTCTTTATTAGTTTTACGACAAATTCTCTGTTTTAAATTTACTTTATCTTTATTAGCTTTATAATAAACTCTCCGTTGACTGTTTATTTTATCTTTATTAGTTTCACGATAAGTTTTTATTTTATCTTTATGTTTTTCTCTATAAGTCTTTAGATAAACATAAAGTTTATCTTTGTTAACTTTATTGTAAGCTCTATGTTTATCATTTAAAGTTTGTTTATTAATTTTGTAGTAATTTTTCTTTACAATTTTTATTTTATCTTTGTTAGCTTCTATATAAGCTTTACTGTAAGTTTTTTGGTAAGCTTTTATGTAAGCTTTTCTTCTCAATTTTGGATCTGTAATATCTCTCCAATCTTTCTGCGTTAAGTCGTTCTTTGTTTCTATGATAGAACTCTCTTTGACGGATTCTTCGTTCTTCATCAAGTTCTGATTCTGGTCTGTTAAGTTTTTTTCTTCCCATATAAAGTAGTCGTGTTGTATATTTTCCATAATTATTATATCCTTGTCAATATATAAATAGTATGTAGAGGATATAAAATGTAGGAAAAGTTAATCTTTATTTTTTCAATATTTTCCCGTCATTTATTTGATTAATAAAATCTATAGAACCAAATACTATATGTACATAATTTAGATTTTCATCCATTAATAATCCCATATGCATTCTTTTATATCTGTCTTCTTTGTTATGTGGATATAAATGCCAAAGATATTCCGCAGTCTTAAAATGCTTAACTTGTTCTTCTGTTAGTTCAGATATATCATTAAAACTACCAGCAATAACTTTTGGCTTATCACTCTTTAATAAATCATCCATTCTATCAATAATGTTTGCGTCATTCATAATTATTTTTTATCAAATTTTATTACATCTCCTCTTAGTCCACACCATTGACACCACAAATGTTCTTTTCTACCCTTTACATCTCCAATTAAACTTGCGTTAAACTCTTCTTTTTCATATGGCATAACTATAGTGGTATAATGTAAATTAAACTTATGCATCAATTTCATTATGTGTCTATAACAATATCTACACCAAATATGCAAATGTATCCAGTATAAAAAACTATAATACCATTTACGCAAATAATGATTCAATGTTTTCTTCTGCGGTAAAGTAGCTTGTGTTTCATTCATAATTATTTTTTATATACTACCAACAATACTGCATTGCTTTCCACCGTGGTATGATACATTTTTGATTTATATATATCGTCAGCAATATAATTATATACATCATCATCAGCAATAGGCATATTAACTTTAAACTCTCTAAACCACGGGTCAATCATTATTCCTGTGCCAATGTCTTTTTCATAAGCATAATAATATCCATCATAACCAACTCGCAATTTATGATGTGAGTATTTCCAAACCTTATTTAGTATAGGATATTTAGCATCAATTTCTTTGCCACTCATAAAATGAGCTTCATAATATCCTTTCCAAATACTGCTTTGGTCAACATTAGGAACATTTATAGCAGCGGTAACATTCATACTACATCTTTATCTTTTTTAGATTCTAACTTTTCATTTAATTCTCGTATCATATCAATAGCACCAATTAATATTACATCAGTACCACTTAAACGACAATCACTAATCTTTTCAAGTCCACGACGCTCCGCTTCTAACGCATATTCACGCCACGGTCCATTTGGTAATTGTGTAATTTTAATAGAACTCATAAAAATTTATATTGATAAACACTATTTTGTGTTTTAAAATACTTATCACCAACCTCAGTTACTCTGGATGTAGTAAACACACCACGCACCTCTACACCATTACGCTTGGTTCTATCAATAAACACATTCTTACCCACTTCAATTTCATATAGTAGATAACCCTCCAAATTGTATTCAATCGGAATGCTACTATAGCTATCATTAGGTTTACCCATAATATGTTCATCCATACTTCTAGCGGGTAATCCTCCCGTCACTTCTGCCAACTTCTCAATATAAATCTTTTTCATATATTATCTAATTGTAGTTCCGTCACTCGTAGTAACATTAGTTTTAACACTAAGCTTATCAAGTGCTTGTTGTACAGATGAACGCCACTTGTTATTGTCTTTGATAGTCTCCATATCATCTGAAATAAAATTAATACCCTTAGATGATGGTACATTGGCAGTACTAATACTAGTACCAGTAACACTATGATAGTTATGCCAATCCATCACTGAATTATCAGTAGTACCACTTGTTGTAGTACAACAAGTCACATTTCCACAATATGTGTTTGGAAGTGGATAAGTAGGCCATGGTACAATAGGATCAAACTTTCTTACACCCGGAGGATATGTAGGACAATTTGGATTGGTTGCACTAATATTTAGTGCTTGACGACACTGTTCATACAAAGATGTTACTTCTTGTTCAGTTAGAAAATATGCAGCGTCTTTAATTGTTAGTTTAAAAGTCTTTTCAATAGTCATATGATTTATATTAACAGCTTCCCCAAACAAAGTCAAGTACTTTCTTCTTTAATCCGTATGAATTTACACTTTAAAAATTCTTCTATTTCTCTTTGTCTATCAATATCTTTTTGTTTTAATGTACCGTCAACATCGAAATGTCGTTTCTCATCCCACTCATACGCTATGTTATTTTCTTTATCATAACCATCCAACCAATATCCCAATTCCTTAATGTAATATTCTCCTCCATTTAATGCATGTTGAATATTACATTTGTTTTCAGTCATTAATTTGTCAAAATATTCACATCCATTTTTGTTAAAAGAGGGAACAAATTCTCCATGGCAATTTTTAATTCTACTTAACGCCGACATACGCATTTTTTGTTTTGTTTTTTTACAATGTTTCTTTTTATAAAAAGGATTGTTTTCTCCACTCACATTCGAATGGTTTATAGACATTTTATTTTTAGTCTCAATAGAATGTCTACATCCCACTCTCTTTTTTTGTATTTCAGTTAAGTGAGATTTAAATCTATCAGAGTTAATATGATTTTTCATCTTTTCACTTTTCTGTAGAGAGTTTGATATACTCTGTTTATGATTTTCACTCAATGGTTTCCCACGTTTTGTTGCTGCCATTTTTAGCCTAGCATTTGATGTCTGTGTACCAGACATGTTAGCTTTAATCTTTCCAGATTTATATTTTTTTAATAACTTATTTGAAATTTTTGATTTTGTATGTTCCGATAAATGTCTTCCCAGATTTGAACATTTTCTACATTTACTGTTATTAAGTATAGATTTATCATATAAATACTTACATTGATATTTTATTATAGATTTACATATAGGACATTCTTTTTTTAGATTAACAGATTTGAGTGTAACACACCCATTTCTATTATGATTTAACAGTCCCAATTTTGTATTAAAAATTTTATTACACTCACTACAAATTATTTTGTTTTCGTTCATAATATCTTTTCAATGATTTTTTTTGTTCTTTATCTTTATTTTTTAAATAATACCGCATCCGTCTTTCATTTCTTGCTAGTCGGATTTCTTCTTCAGTAACATATTTCTTTTTTCGTCCCATATCAATAAATATATATTAGTTACAAAAAAGTTACGAAAAATTTAATTGTTAAATATAAATTATTGTGGTATATTTATCTAATATGAATATATTGACAGAAAATAGAATAACTGAATACGGATGTTTGATGGCGTTACCCCCAATAGAACATGGTTATAAAATGGTTAACCTAGCTAAAAGAATAATTCCTTCAAAGAATCTATACATAGATCCAAACGATCCAAGTTATGGTTATACAGATCAAGACTTTCATTGTACACTAAAATATGGATTTTCTCCAGATTTGATGAAAGTCGATGTGGCTAAAATACTTCAAGGTACAAAGCCATTTAATATTGTATTAAAAGCACTCAACTTGTTTGAAAATGACAAGTTTGATGTGGTAAAGTTTGAAGTGCAAAAATGCCCCACACTCACAGAACTAAGACGTAGATGTGATGGTTATCCTAATAATGATAGTTATCCTGATTACAATCCCCATATGACACTAGCTTATGTAAAGAAAGGTACTTTTCCACATATCAAAGATAATCTAAATATAGCTCTACCAATTACCCGATTCAAATATAGTGGCCCTTCAGGAAGATACTTTATAAACCTATGATCAAATTGATGGATCTATTAAAAGAAGGCGGTAAACTATTTGGCACTAAAGCCAGTAGAGTTACCACATCTGAAATGAATAGTATCTATGACGAACTACAAAATCGTCTGGGTAACAAATTCAATAAGTTTGAATTAAGCAAATCATTACCATCCAAACAAGATCACGGAGATATAGACATTGTATTAACCGGGGGAAATGATGTTAAGAATACATTATTAAATGCTCTTGGTAACAAAGCTAAAGAGTATAGTCGTAATGGTAATATCTATAGTGTGCTTTATAAATCTAATTTAGGTAAAGATGTACACATAGACTTTATACACACTGATAATGATGAAGACTTTGATGCACAAAAGACTTATTTAGCACTAGGAGACTTTAGTGGTATATTAGGCGTAATGGCCAGACAAAATGGTTACAAATATGCTACAACAGGTTTCCTAAAGATTTATGTAGATAAAAGTGGTAGACATCACGATATACTAATAACCAAGAATCTAAAAGATGGTTTGAAGATACTCGGTTATAGTAATGTACTAAATGATTATGATAATATTCAAAACAATGATGATGTTGTAAAGTTTATTAGTAGCAGTCCAATGTTTGATAGCAATGACTATAAAGGTCAAACAATGAATCATAGTGATAGAAAGCGTGTCAGAGCTAGTAGACCAAGTGCGGATTATATTAGAACATCATTGATAAATCTAAATAAACATAAAACTATAAATGACCCAGATTATTTTCTAAAGAAGTTATTTCCAGACAAATATCAATCATACTTGGATAAGATACAAGAAATTGAATCATTTACCCCAGTCAAATCCAAATATGGCGGCGACTGGATTATGCAAAACTTTGATATTAAACCAGGACCAATGTTAGGTAAGATCAAACAATTCTGGACACAAAAGTATGGCGATAGTTTAGATAATGTACCAGAAGATGAATTAAAGCGGGAAACTGATATTTATATTAAATCACTATGATCAAACTTAAAGACATACTAAACGAAGCGCCACTAGGCACATACACAGCCATAGGCGGATTTGACAAAGGCGCTTCATACAAAGATCCAAGAGATCGAGCAGCTTTAAATCATCCTGTTACAATTCAAAAAGTCAAAGATATGTTGAAAAGTACATCAGTTGACTTTGACTTTTACTTTGTTAATAAACCAGGTCTCGGAAAATTTAGTGAAAAAGGCAAAGTACCCTACGATTTTATTGTAAAACCATATCCAGAAGGATTGGGACTAAATCCTAATCAAATCGAAATCAATAACAATAACATCACGGTATTCTTCGTGGGTAATACTGCTGCTGATAAAATTCCAATGACAGCTTGGACTATAATTCATAGAGTAGGCCACGTAATGAATAGAACTCCTCAATTTCAAGACTATACCAAATGGCTAGATAATGAATTTAATGAACTATTAAAGATTTACGGTAAAAGCAAAGAAAACGCAAAATACGGCAATAATGACTATAAAAAATCAAGAACGTTTGATTTAGCAAAAGGTAGATTGTTTAATCACATCGGTACAATGCGCAGCGCAAGAGAAGGTAAACTATCTCGTAGATACTACGAATTTTATTATGAACTGTTTGTACAGTATTTAAAAGACGGTAAAATTACATTCAATCCACTTACTAAAAATCTTTTGGTAGGATTTGGTCCTTATGGTAGTAAAAGTATTGCAACTACACAAAACTTAGAGGAAGCACAAGAAAAATTAGATATGATTGCAAATACAATACCATATCTAATTGAAGATGTTTTAGGAGCTAATACAGGCGATATATTCGTTATGTAAACATTAAGGCATACGATCTATAATATATCGTTCTGTCTTATATATTTCATCAGTAGTTGATGTAACACCTCTTATAATCATTTGATAAACGTGTCCATTAAAGAACGCAGTTGTACCCCCACGGGCGCCAAGATACAATGGATAACTACCAAAATTACCAGTACCAGCATTTGCTGCACCAGACCAATTAATGTTGGTTATGGTTGTTTGATTCAATCTAGGAATCAATTCCAATTCTTTTGTAGCTTGACCAATATCTAATATACCAGTAGCAATATCTGAATTTTGATTATTTATAGGAACATTTGAAACTACAGCAAATACAGGTGAGGCACTATTTCCTCTCAATCCAAATCCGTGATCCAAAACACTACTAGGAGCTGACAAATAGAAAGTTCCTGTGTTTGTATTTGTATTTGCACTAAATTCCATTACTACTGCTCCAGTAGCAGCATTATCAACAAATAAACCAGCAGACCACGTTACTTTATCAGTGGTAGTTAAATTCAATGTGCTACTCACTAAACTATCATTAACCCCATCAAATTGTAAATAAGCTAAACCATTAACATCAACTCTATATGTAGGACGATTTGCAGCAGTAGTCTGTGTAGCGTGAATATTGTTACCTGATTTATCCAATATTTTACCCACTGTTTGACCATCACCAGTAACAGGTATAGTTCCAGCCGAATCTTGAAACAATGTAGACAAATCACTGATATCATACCAAACACCCTTTTCACCAGCAGCAAATAATTCACTGGGTACAAATCCATCACCATTGCTAAACGTACCTACATCATATGCTGGTTGTCCCATTTGATTGTTCACCACTATTTGATCATAACTAGGAACATTTACTAACTTCTTTTTTCCACTCTTTTTATCAATTGTTACTATGCGTCTCATTTGCTATAAATATGTATTTATTAATATATATTAAATTTATATTATCTTATCGCTCTTAGTTAAATTATCTTTTGCCCAAAGGGGTTGTAAATTTGTATAATGACAAGCCTCAAGTAATTGTTTTCTGTCAGATAAATCAAAACTAGATAACGGTTTGATGTGATCAATGTGCCAACCATCTTTACTCCAATTATCCCAAGTCATATTCGGTAGAAACTTAGATTCCAAATAAGATTTGAGTTCATCAATTGTACAACCTAAATCTCTTACAGCACTACCAGCTTTATAATTTCCTTTAATTGCACCATTTAATCTAGTTCTTAAGTTGTTACGTAATTTGTATTGAATATCTATTTTTAATCTTTTTTTCTCGTATTTGTTTCTTTTATAAGAATTATTTTTATGATACTTTTTTTGATAGTCTTTTAATTTATTTTTGTTAATTTTTTTCCAAGATGCATAATACAACTTTTTTTTATTTTTATTAACTTCGTAATGATTTTTAAAATAATCTTTTAATTTTTCTTTATTATTTTCACGATAAAATTTTTGTTTTATTTTTATTTTATCTTTGTTAAATTCATTGTAAATTTTTTTATTTGATTTAATCTTGTCTTTATTAATTTTTCTATAATTTTTACAGTACTCTTTTAATCTCATCTTTCTTCTTAACTTTGGATCTGTAATATCTTTCCAATCTTTCTGCGTTAAGTCGATCTTTGTTTCGCTCATAGAAACGGCTTCTTCGTTTACGCCATTGTTCTCTAATTTCGTCTTCGGTTCTGTTGAGTTTTTTTCTTCCCATATAAAGTAGTCGTGTTGTATATTCTCTATCATAAATATTCCTTTGTCAATTAATATATATCAAGTGACGGAATAAAAAGTGATGGAAAGTTAAACTTTTATTTACTTAGGTTGAACATTTGGAACACAATATGTTTCTCTACATTGATTAAATTTAATTGGACTTCTTAATAACAATGTACCGAACAACCAATCTGCGAACGGCAGAACAACATTTAGATTACGGTCCATATATCTATGATGCAATAAATGATGACCATTTAATTTTCTAAACCACCATCTATACTCCACTCCTCTTTGTTTGGGTAAATGCATACACCAATGTATAAACTCATAAACTCCATAATAACACATAGCAACCACAAATGTTAATATAAACATCTTATAGCCAAATACTAACATAGGTAATCCAGCCAATGTAGATATTACCAATCCATTCCACTTAGCCATAGGAATCTTTTTACCATCATCACCATCTTGAGCGTGGTACGTTTCATTATACTTGTATATGTTATGATGTACTTTGGTATGAGCATTATAAGCATATGTAAATCCAAATGGAGGTTTATGCATCACAAATCTATGTAGTGACCACTCACATACGCTACACCAACAAATCAAACCAACAATAGTTAATAATAGTATCATTGTTATAAATAGAAAAACCCCACACCTTAATTGATGCGGGGTTAATCTTTAAATATATTCTAAATATCAATCTAAACCACTACCAATGTTTGATTGTGAATAAGCAATCAAGTCACCTTCATTGTCAACCACATAATAATCAGAATATTGACTTGGAGTAGTTGGCAATTGTTTCATTTGAATATTTGGAAATGCTTTTTGAAAATCAGCTGCTGACACAACCCACTTCTTTACACCATTCTTCATCTTGGGCTTAGCATTTGTTGATATCCAATTGTTTGGAGTCTCCATCGGACCAAATACATATCCTTGTACTTCATTCACATCACTCTTGGTAGGCTTAAATCCCAATTTCTGTAATTCTTTGGTACTAGCTTCTTCACCCAAAAATTCACTTACTCTATCACTAACCACAATCTTTTCTCTTACCAACTCTTTTAATTGTGTTGGGGTCAACTTTTTCAATATATTCTTGATAACTTCATCAGTAGTCATACCACCTGTAGTATTCAATGATGCAATCAAATCTTTAAATTGTGTTGGAGTCTTATAATGCTTATCAGATGATCTTTCAGTTTGTCTAGCATCTCCTCTATATAATAATAGTGTAGTACCCCCACCAACGGTAGAGATTTGTAGTGTTGTAAGTGCATTTTGTTCCGCAAGCACTTCTTTGATCAATTGTTTAAGTTCATTCTTGGTCATATCTTAATAAATATAATACCCCAATCAAATTAATGTACAATATCTAAACAAACTATAGGCACACTCTCTAATGTTGTTACATGCATTATAGCCAATGGTACACTGCCACTTATCAAGTTGAATATATTGTTACTACTATCACTTCTCATTAATCTGTCTTCATAAAATACCACATAACTATAAACATAAGAACTATTATTCTTCAACGCATCAACATATCGTTCGCTTATAATACCAGTCATATAAATTGGAAAATGCCTACCCCACGGATCTGTATTATAAATGTCTAAATTCTTATAATCATTGTTGGTAAATAAACACTCTGGAATAATATTTCTATAATAATAATTACGTATCTTATCCACTTCATCCAACTTACCACAATACACCAATATCGCTTGTCAAATACTATTTCTCCCATAACCTTCCTTTATTCAACTATTCACTACTATTGACATTTTTGCTCAACAGCGTTGTATTGCCACCAATACACGATATTACAACAAACATACACATTTGTATATATGTTAATTAATTAAGCGCTTAATTGTAACATTTATAAACATAATAAGCACTATATCACGTTTTCGTAGCGCTTATGTGCTTTTTTTATAGTGGCGCAACATATGTGTATATGGTGCTTGCGGTTATTGCTGTTTTTGTTTCGTCTCGTTTACCCACATCAAATTTAGCACTTGACAACATCCATTACGCTTTTGTCAAGTTATTTAGTTTTGTCATAAGATCGTCTACTACATTGCCATATCATAAGTGACTCTACTTGTTCCACAGGATGCAATCGCAAAATATATTAAGCTATGACGTTTGACAACACCAAAAAGTGTGTTATGATAATATTGGGGGGTACTGAGGCTTATTTATAAATAATTATAACACAATAGCCGGGGTACGTCAATCACTAACGTTATTGGTATATAATAGTAATAGCATTATGTATATACATAACGTTTGTTAATAGTATCAATGGGGGGAATAAACAGCAATAAATGATAAACCAGTGACATATCACTAATTTATCACGTTAGCGTTAACGTAATCAGCGCACTCTCTGGTCCCCTACTCTCGGCGCCCTAGGGTCGGCCTCACACTGTCCTATGTCTTATTGTGGAGCTAGTCTACCAGCTGTGGCGCAGACCTCAAGCTTTAAATTAAAAAAAGAATAAAGTACGATGACGCTTGACTATGCTGGGAATTCCTGATAGACTATTGTCCACGATGAAGAACAAATCATTTAAGCCCGAAGTGCTGGTGGATGGTCAATGGTCAACGAACGGTCTGCGGTTTGCTACGGCGGAGGAGGCGTTTGGCAGCGTGATGCTGTTGCGGATGCGTTGGTGGGTGCCTACGGATGGTCGGGCTGTTGAGAGTGAGGATCCGGTCAACTATCGGTTCGAAAATGGTCGAGATGTGCGGATTGAGGCTTGACATTTTAGAAAAAGCTGATAAAGTATTACCACAATGAATAAGGTAACGTTTACCCGAGTGAAGAATCAAAGTCTTCCCAATTTGTATAGTGGAACGATTAATGGTGAGATTGTTGGGTTTATATATAAGCCTAATGATACCAAGAGTGATAGAAATGCTTGGCGTAGTTATGTTGGTGTGGGTGATAAGGCTAAGTTTTTGTATCATACGTGGGATATGAATGATGCTATGGAGGCGGTACAATTGGCGGTTAAGTAACTATATTATGAAGTATAAATTGTTTGTGTGTGTTAACGGCAACAAAAGTTTGATTGCTAGTAGCAATGAGTTTAAGGTGCTTGAGAAACTTATTGATGAACTAGAAAAGTTTGGCACTCAATGGGAAGCAACTGAAGATGGTGTTGTGGTGTTTAGTACCATTTTGAATAAATAACAATAATATGATTGATTTTGATATGACTATTAAGGTTACTGACATTGTTTATGACACTACTGACAATGAGGAAAAATGGAAATATTTCTTGACGTTCTGATGTGGGTATGATAGAGTATATAAATGATTATGATTGATTTGACATCACTTTTCAAAACAATTACAGAGAGTGTGCCTAATTATTTGATGTTTATTACATTAATTCTTATGTGTTATGGTATGTGTGTATCTTTTGTGAAGATAGTGTGTGATAATGTGGTAAAGGTGGTATTGGCGAATCGAGTACCGGTAACTTTCAAGATTAAAGATGGTGAAATCACTGAAAATAATTGAAAAAAGGTATTGACGTTTGGCTGTGGTCGTGTTAGTCTATTTACACAATGAACGTTGAACTTCTACTTCCTCCCCAACGGGAGCACGCTGTTAATATGCTTAACAGTTTGTACATCAATGGTGTTGCTTGTGATCAGAGTGAGACTGGTACTGGCAAGAGTTATGTGGCTGCTTGGATTGCTAAGAATCTTAATAGTCCGGTGGTTATTGTGTGTCCCAAGATTATGATACCTGCTTGGACCAAGGTCTTGAGTTATTTTGGTATTAAGGCTCATTGTTTGATTAATTATGAGAAATTGATTCGGGGTAACACTGAACATTTATCATTTAAAGATGGTAAGGATAATGGTCCTAGTGATTATACTATTAACTTCCCCAAGAATAGTTTGGTTATTCTAGATGAAGTACATAAGTGTAAGTCTAGTACCAGCAAGAACAGTGACTTTCTTATTAAGTTGAAGATGGATGGTTACAAGTCATTGTTGCTTAGTGCTACTGCTGCTACCAGTCCGTTGGAGATGAAAGCGTTTGGTTTTGCTACTACTCTTCACAATCTCACTAGCTATCGTCAGTTTATCACTGATAGTGGTGCTTATGTTGGACGATATGGTGGATTTCAGATTGATCTACAGAGTCAAAAGACTGTAGAGGCTATGTCTAACATTCACGATAAGCTATTTAATCTGTATAAGGTTAGTAGCCGTATGACCCGAAAGATGTTTGACAAGATCTTTCCTGACAACCACGTGATGGTTGAATGTTTTGATATGGGTACCAATACCGATAAAATCAATCGGGTATATCAACAGATGGAGTCTGAATTGGCTGCTTTGGAGGAATCCAGTGTCAATTATAGTCAACATCACTTTGCTATTATGACTAAAGCTCGTCGTATGGCTGAATTGTTGAAGGTACCCACTATGGTTGAAATGATTGAAGATTGGTATGATGAGGGTATCAGTCCTGTGGTGTTTGTTAACTTCACCGACACTGTAGAGGCTATTGAGAAACAGTTGGCTAAGAATAGGAAGTTTGATGGTAAGATTGCTAGGATTGTTGGGGGACAATCTGATAAGGTTAGACAGAAGGACATTGAATTGTTTCAGAGTGATGTTAAACGAATTATGATTGCTAATTTGGCTGCTGGTAATGCTGGTGTTAGTTTACACGATTTGAATGGTAATTTTGCTCGTGGTGCTATTCTCAGTCCTAGTTACAGTGCTATTAATCTTCTTCAGGCACTTGGTCGTATTCATCGTGCTGAGGGTAAGACTAAGTGTATACAGAAGGTTATGTTTGCTGCTGGTACTATTGAGGAAGAAGCTTGTAAACGTGTACAGTCTAAGCTTAATGCACTTGAGTGCCTCAATGATGGTGATTTGACTTATAGTGTTCGTATTGCTTAATTATCACTTTTAGCTAAATTATCTTTTGCCCAAAGTGGTTGGAGGTTTGTATAATGACAAGCCTCCAACAGTTGTTTGCGATCAGATAGATCGAATGAAGCTAACGGTTTAATGTGGTCAATGTGCCAACCATCTTTACTCCAATTATCCCAAGTCATACCCGTTTGAAATTTTGATTCTAAATAAGTTTTAAGTTCATCAATGGTACAACCCAAATCTTTTACCGCACTACCAGATTTTAGAGAATCCCAAATTCTATTTCTTAACCTACAAGCTAATTTGAATTGGACATCTGTTTTTAATTTTTTTCTTCTATAAATCGTCTGTCTTCTATTAATTTTATCTTTATTTATTTTCTGCCAGTTTTTTATTCTTGTTATTATTTTATCTTTATTAACTGCACGATATAATTTCCCCCGTGATTTGATTTTATCTTTGTTCAATTTTCTATATTTTTTTCCATATGTTTTTATTTTATGTTTGTTATTTTTGCGATAGGATTTAATATAATTTTTCTTTTTATCTTTATTAACTTCATACCAAGCTTTGTCCCTCATTTTCTTTCTCAACTTTGGATCTGTGATATCTCTCCAATCGTTTGGCATTGACGGCATCTTTGTGTCTTTCATAGTATCGTTGATCTCTGATACGTTTTTGTTCTCGCAATTCATCTTCGGTTCTATTGAGTTTTTTTCTTCCCATAAGTCTTTTGTTGTTATTAGTGGTAACATACCTATTGCTTTATATATTGCCACACGTTTGATTGTTGCTTTTTCTATTATATCATTGTTTATAGTATTGTCCATAATTATATTTCCTCGTCTATTTATAAATATAACGACGGAGAATAAAACGACGGAGAAACTTAAAAAAAGTGGTTGACTTCGCCGGTTTTTGGGGTAGACTTTAAATATGACTAAATTGTTGGCAGTCCGCTACCCATCGTCCGTAGATCGTGTTCGACAGAGTTTTGATCATTTGCGTCAGGTGTTTGATGTACCTGATGTATCTACGATCAAAGATATGTTTGGGTCGTTGTTGTTTAATGATAGTGATTTGTATCGGTACAATTATTGTTTGGTTAAATATAATAATGAACTTTTTATTATAGAACCAGTAGACTTAAGTAAGTGTACATATGTGCGGAAAAAGATTCAATTTCATCCGTTGCAACATATGATTTGATCTTCGTAGGTGTTATCGTACATCTACATCTACAACAACAAAAAACGATTGGTTGGTTGTTCATTGTATTGGGGCTGTTGACCGAAAGGTTGGCAGCCTCTTTGGTTGCGCCCAGAGGCTGCTAGGTGACGGTTTGACAGCGAGGCTGCAGCGTAGATATGGCTTGGGAAATCAAAGAGGCCTATAAACGATCCTGGCGTGGTTTTCGTTATCGTTAACGTGATTTGGGTAGGTGTTGGTCCCCTACCCTGGCTGTGAGCCGATCTTGTAAATATCTTATCAGGGTTGGCGGCGACCACAAGCTAAAAGTGCGGAAAAGATGCGGAAAAAAGTGCTTAAAATCGGTTGACTTTGGGGTTGGCTGTGGTATAGTATTTGAACGATGAAGCTACTGACTGCTGAACTCAAGAAGGCGTTGACCAAGGCTGGTTATGACAACGAAACTCCGATTTGTAAGTTATTCACGCCGTGGGGACGTGCTACGTGGTTGATTACTGGTATTGAGGATGGTATTTTGTATGGATATGCTGATTTAGGTATGGGCTGTGTGGAATGGGGTGGCATTGCTAGTCTGGAGGAATTGGAGTCGATCCGGGGTCCGTTTGGGCTGAAGATTGAACGAGATTTGTATTGGAGTGCCACGGAAAACTACAACAATTTGAACTATTTGAGTCTGGAAAGTTTGGTTGGGGCTTGACATTTTGAAAAAAGCTGGTAGGATATTTGAACGATGAAGACTTACAAGATTGGTTTGATTTGGCAGATGTATGGTTATGTTGAGGTTGAGGCTAATAGTTTGGCTGAAGCTATCCATATTGTTCACTCTAGGGATGTTCCGTTGCCTGAGAATGGTGAATACATTGAGGGTAGTTTTGAAGTTGATGTTGAAGGTTGTGCTCTTAACGAAGTTGACTAAATAATAATAAAATATATGACTAACCCGATTTATAAGTTGATTGGATATATTGTTGGTATTTTTGTTGGTAATGGTATTATTATGTGGGTGTATAATAGTATATTGCCTGAAATGTATGGTTTTAAGCCTATTGGCTATTGGCAGTTGTTTGGATTGTATATGATTTGCAGTTATTTGTTTAAGACTCAGAATGTTAATATTCTGAATAAAGATAAGAATTAATTAGTGGAACATCGTGACAACATTTTTCGTTACACTTATTGTGACACTCTCTTTTAAATGTAATGTTTGGTAATGTTTGACAATGTATTGGTTCTTTCAAACTGCGTACATTGTACACTATTAATTGATGAAAAGGTTGTGGGTGAACCTCTAAAACCCTCAAAATTTTTTGAAAAAAGCTGTTGACTTCTGCTGAGGCTTGGTGTAGGATATATCCACGATGAAGATTTTCACTAACGATAACGAAGAGTTGACGATTGAAGATAGTTGGAATGATGAATGTCCTAATTGTGGTGATACTGATGCTGACATGCATTATATTCCAAATTGGTGTGTTCATAGATGTTATTGTTGTTTGATGAATGAAGCTAGAAAGTTTCATTATATCATTGTTGAAGAATAACTAAATATACCCACGATGAAACCTGATTCATGGCAACAGTGTCCGTTTGATGTGTTGGAACAATTTCTTGCCCTTGACAATATTGAATTGGACTACGATCCTTACGTAAGTTCACCATATGAAGTGATTCAATCTATTCTAAGTTATAAATATTCCGTCTCTGCCACTAACAAATCCAGATTGGATACTGCGTGGAAACGTATGACGGATGAGGAATTTAAGCGGTTGGTTCAAGATAGAATTCGTAGTTTGGAAGAGCGAGCTGCTGATCTAAAGCAGTTTTGTTCTTGACTTTCTCTAAAACACTGATAGGATATATCCACAATGAACGCATCACTGCTTGTTACCACTGCCATCTCCAAGTTTCCTATGGCAAAACGAATCGCCGTTGAGAATTTTACCAGCGGATATGACAATCTCAATATGGAAGCTTCAATGAATCTAGAATCTGATACTGCTTGTTATCGATGGAACGCTCATACCGTTAAAGCGATCAAATACGTGTTGAATAACAAACCGAAAAATACACGGTAAAAAGTAAAACTTTAAAATTTCTAAATTAAAATAAATGTTTGAAATAATATAATAAATAATTATAAATGCTTGTAATGTTTATATTATATTAATTTGTTACTTTTAGTTAAATTATCCTGTGCCCATAGAGGTTGAAGATTAGTATAGTGGCACGCTTCTAAGAATTGATTTCTATCACTTAAATCAAAAGAAAATAAAGGCTTGATGTGGTCAATGTGCCAACCATACATACCATAATTATCCCAAGTCATACCAGATTGAAATTTACTTTCTAAATAAGCTTTAAAAGATTCTATAGAACATCCTAAATCTCTTACAGCACTACCAGATTTATAATTATTTTTTAAAGCTGTATTTAATCTAATTCTTAAATTACATTTCAATTTATACTGAATGTCTGTTTCTAATCTTTTTTTATGACGTTGATATGTTTTGTCTTTGTTGACTTCACGATAATTTTTTCGTTTGTGTTTTAATTCATTTTTATTTTTAATTTGATAACTTTTAACATATTTTAATATTTTGTTTTTATTTTTTTTGTAATATGATTTGTTCTTTTTATAATATTCACTGGCATAAATTTTAGCATATTCTTTTTTAGAATCACGCCAAAGATTCTTTCTCATTTCTTTTCTCAACTTTGGATCTGTAATATCTCTCCAATCTTTTGGTGTTAAGTCTGTCTTTGTTTCTATTGTAATAACAGAGTTGTCTTGCTTTTCGTTCTTCAATAAGTTCTGACTCTGGTCTATTAAGCTTTTTTCTTCCCATACAAAAAATTCTTCCAATACATTGTTGTTATTCATAAGTAGTTTTTAGTTATATATAAATAGTATGTAGAAGAAAGAAAGTAGAGGAAAAGTTGAAAAAAGTTTGAGGTAGGGCTTGACTTTTGAGGCGGGTATGGTATAGTATTTAAACAATGAAAAACAAAATGACATTGAAAGTTCGTAAAAGCTGGGGCACAACTAAGCCAGTCACTAAGCGGATCGAATCAAGTAAGATCTATAAGCGCAGTAGCAATAAGTTTAGTTTTTCAAATTATAGCTGGGGTGACTTAAACTAAATTTAAAATATTATATGAATTCTAATAATATTGATCCTGAATTGCAAGCAGAACAGCTGGAAGATGCTAAGTACCTAACAGAACTCAATCACTACGTAAATACTTTAGCTCCTCCAAGTGCAGAAAGTGTAGCTCTATACAGTGCCAAACTAAGTAACCTAGAAGATATTCATACAGAAATTAGAGCCAAGTACCCAGAATTTATGCCTATCTATGATACATCCACAGACTCTGTATGTAATCAAGATCTAGGCAAATATCAAGAAATGACTTATAGCATCAACCAACGTGACATGCGCAGGGAATAATTTATTTTACTAAAATCCAACCGTGTATAGATTTTTGATTTCCAGTTATAAATCTATTAAAATTACACGGACATTTACCAAAGTATTTAATATACCAATCATATTTACAACCGGTGAAAATCTCACCGGTTTTTTCGTTTTTAAATGTAAATGTCGTTTTGTCTTTTTTGCCTTGGGAAATCTTATTTGAATGCTCTTTAGATTTACAGTAACTAATATGTTCATTTCTAAACTCTTCTGTGAACTGTTGATTAGCTTTTTTTCTTAAATGTTGTTTTTGTTCTTCTGTTAACTTATGTCCTTTATTCCAAGTGGGAATTCCTTTTTTACCTTTATTCCACGGAATATGTCCTTTTACCCATTTACTCCAATAACATTTTCTTCCTCTCATCGGAGCTGTAGCATCGTATGATATCATATAGTTTTTATCCGGATTGTTTTTACATTCATCCAAATATACTTGTTCTGTTTTTAATAATTCTGATATAGTAACATACTCAATTACAACATATTCAAAATTATCTGTGCCATATTTGTTGTATGCATTTTGAAGATGTTTGTTCCAATGTTTATTTTTATTTAAATTACTTTTGTGTCTTTCCCATCGGTATTTTATATTTTGTGAACTCCCTACATAATATTTACCATCAATTTTATTTACTATCTTGTAGATTCCGCTCTTTGGATTCAAAGTATCGTTTGAGGTTTCTTTGTTTGACTTCATCACGGTGTTTTTCGTAATATCTTCGGAGTCTGATTCTATTGAGTTCATCTAGTTCTTCTTTTGTTCTATTTAGTTTCTTTCGTCCCATAACATTAATAAATAGTACATTAGGACATAAAACATTAGAAAAAGTTGAAAAAAGTTTGAGGTGGGGCTTGACTTTCCGTCGGACCTCTGGTAAAGTAGCTGGGTAATGAAGAAGCTTCAAAAAGAATTCACTGGCAATTACGATAAAGTTGGTATGAATAAGTTTGTACAAATTCGTAATGAGAATGGTGTTGCGATGTACCAACGATTCAACACCGACGGAACACCTCGTTCGTATGAGGTTTTTATTATCAAAACAATTCCTAAAGGCGCGCCTCTACCTAACGGTAAAGTTGTAGAGGAATCTTATCAGGCGTATCCTGGAAGTGCCCAGTTTGGTAAGACTGCTTTTGATTGTCGTGATATTGGACAGGCTGAAGAACGATTTGATCAACTTGTGATTAAAGCTAAAGATAGTGCTGATGCTAAGGAAGAAGCTGCTAAGACCGGTGTACGTAATCGTGGCCGTCGTGGCTCTGGTACTAAGATCAAGTTGGATATGACACTCAAGCCGGGTACCAAATTTACAGCTAAGTTTCTTATGAGTATGTTGGGTGTTACTCAACCTGTGTTGTTTCCTATTATCAAACAGTGGGAAAAGGAAGGTAGTATCAAGGTTAATGGTAGTGTGAAAGGTGAAGGTAAAGGAAGGCCTGCTACTGAGTACATTGTGGTTTAAAGTATCACGGTTAAGCATTTAACAACCAGATAGGGTCAAAGTACTCTATCTGGTTTTTTGTTGTGTATATACAGTCAAATTTTAGTATACACCATACCCAAAACTTTTTCAAGAAAATAATTGACTTTTACGCTGAAAAAGTGTATAGTATTTATAGATCGGCTGACAAAGCCAGGGTGGGGGACCGGAGAGTGCGCTGGTTACGTTAACATTAACGCACAAAGTTGCAGAAAAAGCTTGAGGTTTCCACCTGGTGGGTGTATAGTATTTACACAATGAACGTTGCTTCTATCGCCTCCAACAAGATCCAGGTTGAGTATTCCGCTATGCCGGGTGACAACCGTGAGTTCCTCACCTTCAGCGTGCCGGAGGGATGGAATGATGTTAAGCTGCTCACCAACCGAGTGCTGACCTACAACAACAAGGACTTCACCTTCAGCGGCTGGAACAGCGACCGCAATGAGTGCTACTTTGTTCGCTTGGTCAATGGAATGAGCTTCGTCGCTACGATTAAGTAAATCGTGGGTAGTTAAAAATAACTGTTGACTTTCTCTAAAAATCCTGTAAGATATTTCCACAATGATTGATCCAGAAGATATTGCTTATGAAGATAGTGTCAGTAGTGACACTGCTGGTTGGCCTGGTGATGGTAGTGGCGAAGATGACTTTCAAGACTACAATCAAAACGAAGCGGGTGACTATAGTAACGAATAAACAACAATAATAATATGACTCTTACCCAACGATATTCCAATGATACTATGATCCGCAACTATACTCGTATCTACGATGCGTCACACTCTTGGCTAGAAGTGCCTATCAAAGATGTACGTGATATTGCTGGGGTTTGGGATAGCATTACAGCTTATTCCCCACTTAAACGTCATAAGTTCTATCTGGAAGAAGATTGTGATCTATACACCTTCTACAAAGCTATGACTGATAAAGGATACACTATCAATATCACCGAGGTCGATGTAGATGACTTTGATCAATATTTAGCCAATAAGTAATATTATGAGTACACTAGAACAATACAAAGAAAACCTCAGTATGAAGCTATTTGGCCGTAGTGTCATACTAGCACAAGCCGGTAATCAATGTGTCGAATGTGGTAAGCAAGCAACATACTTTCGTGATGAAATCAGTAAGCGTGAGTGGTCGATATCGTGTTTATGTCAACGATGTCAAGATGAGGTTTTTTGTGATAACGAATAATATTTAATGTTTCGATCAATCTTGACAATACTTATTTAATAGAAAGGTATTATTGTCAAGATATTATGAAAACATGCAACACTTGTAAAGTAGATAAAGAGGATTGGGCTTTTTCTAAGAACAAAAAACATTGCAAAGAATGTGCGGCAATTAGTTTCAAAAAATGGAGTGAGAAGAAAAAACTAGAACCAAAACCACCTCTACCGGATTCAAAAAAATGTTCGGTGTGTAATGTGATTTTTCCTATTGTGGAATTTTACATACGTAGTGATAGAAATAAACCTATTGCTAGATGCAGAAAGTGTAATCAGAAAGTTAGTACTGATAGTTGGAACAAACTGACAGAGACTGAACGTAAACACAGATTCAGTGAAAATAAAAAGTGGAGAGACTCTCAAATAAAAAATGGGAATTTGAAAGTAACTTTTACAGATAAACTTTGTAGATATAAAGGTATATCAAAAAAGAAAAATTTACCATTTGATCTTACTACAGATTATTTGATAGAATTATTTGAAAGCCAAGATAAAAAATGTTATTATACAGGTAAAGAATTAACATTACATAGTACTAGAGGTGACGGTCATCAAATATTTAAGTTAGGTAAATACCATTATCAAGCATCTTTAGATAGATTAATACCAGAAAGAGGTTATATTAAAGGTAATGTAGTTTGGTGTGGTTGGCTTGTTAATACTTGTAAAAATCTATTAACAGAACAAGAATTATACGCATTGTGTGACACTATATTAACAAATAAGTTCAAGAAACAAGATTGAACTGTTCGTCTTGACTGACTAGAGATCATACCTAAAAAAAGCTTAGAAAAAAGCTTGAGGTTTGGCCTGGGTAGTGTAAGATATTTAAACAATGAACGCTGACTCTTACGTGATCGATCCGCAAAACGAAATGTCCGATCTGTATGCTCCCGATTATCGGGAAGTGGCTCTCAACGAAGATCGTTATTTAGAGATGGCTTACGAGGATCGGTTTGAAATGCCTTGTATGGAGGACTATCAGTAATTTGTTCGGGGTAATACAACAATAACAACAACTTTAATAATCTACTACACTATGGCTAATAAGATCAAAAAGAACGATACCGTCACCAATAACATTCAGATCGTCCAAGGCTACAATTACAATAACCTTACCATCATACCTGTTGGTACTGAGCTAAAGGTCTGGAAGGTCAAACGTGATGGCACTATACATTGTACTACTGTTGATCGCAATATCTGTATCAATAACATCACCCTCAAAGTTACCGATGTCACTCTAGTCAATAAACCTCTGCCTACTGTCAACATCGGTGATATCTACGTCACTTCTTGGGGTTATGACCAAACCAATATCGACTACTACAAGGTTACCAATGTAAAGAACAAGACCGTCAACCTCGTTAGTATTGGCCAAAAGCGCAACTACACTGGACATATGCAAGGCGAGTGTGTGCCTGATACTAGTGTTGTTGGTAACAAGATCTACACCAAGCGCATGATTGACAATGGTAATGGTAGTGCCAGTTTCAAAATGACCAGTTACAGCTGGGCTTACAAGTGGAATGGTAAAACCAACTGCTTCACTGAGTGGGCTTAATAGGGTAGCTGGGTAGGGGGCTATGTCACTTTTAGCCTATTTAATAACTTGACGGGGTAGGGGGTATAGCTCCCTACCTCTTTTTATTATAATAGGGGGGGAGGGGTATGCAGCACCCTACCGAAGTGGTTCTGAACATACAAAACAGCCCCGCGCCACCCCCACGGATAGCTCCATGACACACAAGGTGCTTTTTTACTTGGGAAAAAGCACATATGTGTTTTTGTTTGATGTGCTTATGTAAGTGGGGGTAAAAAGGGGGTTTTTGGGGGGTATCTTTTGGTAGTGGTTATAAAAAGTGTGTATTTAACAGGTGGTAAAATTTTTCTTTGGGAAAAATCGTATATGTTGATATGTGAGTATATTTATAAAATATGACAAAAATACAAGAAAA
>Ga0247843_1003111_pt1 | contig 28111 bp, 25 predicted proteins | sample LaCruzMarch2017__FD_192420 | JGI IMG/M metagenome (GOLD analysis project Ga0247843, IMG submission 192420) | Freshwater microbial communities from meromictic Lake La Cruz, Castile-La Mancha, Spain - LaCruzMarch2017_8m | ecosystem: Environmental > Aquatic > Freshwater > Lake | place: Spain... | reverse complement strand
GGCGGCGAACGCCAACGCCTGTCGTTGGCGCGGGCGCTGGCGCGCGACGCGCCGGTGTTGTTGCTCGATGAAGCGACCAGCGCGCTCGACGCGCAGAACGAACGCCATGTGCAGACCGCCCTCGCCGAAGCGCGCAAGGGCCGCACGACGCTGATCATCGCACACCGCCTGGCCACCGTTCTGGAAGCGGATCGCATCGTGGTGATGGACGCAGGCCGCGTGGTGGAAGAAGGCGATCACGCATCGCTCGTCGCGAAGGGCGGTCTCTACGCGCAACTCGCGGCGATGCAGTTCGCGGGGGCTTAGCTCAACCACGCGGCGTGCCAGCGCAGGTGATCTTCCATGAAGCTCGCCATGAAGAAATAGGAGTGATCGTAGCCGGGCTGCATGCGCAGCGTGAGCGGGATGCCCGACTTCTCGCATGCAGCCTTGAGCAGATGCGGCTTCAATTGCGTTTCGAGGAACTGGTCCTTGTCGCCCTGATCGACGAGCAATTCCCTCGCACGCGCGCCGCCCTCTATCAGCGCACAGGCATCGTAGGCGCGCCACGCCGCGCGATCGGCGCCCAGATACCCCGTCAACGCTTTCTCGCCCCATGGACAACTCATCGGCGATACGATTGGCGCGAACGCCGAGATCGAGCGGTATTTCTCGGGATGCTTCAGCCCGATGGTCAGCGCGCCGTGCCCTCCCATTGAATGGCCAAAAATGCCCGCACGCGACATGTCGGAAGGAAAGTGGTGCGCGATGACATTCCAGATCTCATGCGCGACATAGGAGTACATCAGATAGTGAGGGGCCCACGGGTGCTGCGATGCATCAACGTAAAAGCCCGCGCCGAGACCCATGTCGTAGGCGCCATCGGGATCGTCCACGACGCCTTCGCCGCGCGGCGACGTGTCGGTCGCGACAATCATCAGGCCAAGTTCTGCGGCGACGCGCTGCGCGCCCGCCTTCACCGTGAAGTTGTCTTCCGTGCAGGTGAGGCCGGATAGCCAGAACAGTACCGGTACACGGCCGCTCTGCGCCTGCGGCGGCGTGAAGACGCAGAACCGCATCGGCGTCTTCGTCTCATGCGACTTGTGGCGGTAATAGCCCTGCACGCCCTCGAAGGCGGCGTGGGTGGAAAGCGTCTCGACGAATTCGTTCATGCCGGTCTCCTGTTGACGCCTCGGTAAGGGCATGCGGGGGCCGAAGTCCATTGCGCAATGCCGTCCGCTGAAGCAGTTTCCTGGAAACCACGGAGGAACGCCCATGAAGACCCGCATCACCGAAATGTTCGGCATCCAGCACCCGATCATCCAGGGCGGCATGCACTTCGTGGGCTTCGCGGAAATGGCGGCGGCCGTCTCCAACGCCGGCGGCCTCGGCATCATCACCGGCCTGACGCAGAGGACGCCTGAACTGCTTGCGGCGGAAATCGCCAAGTGCCGCGACATGACCGACAAGCCCTTTGGCGTGAACCTCACCTTCCTACCCGTGATGACCGCGCCGGATTATCCGGGCTACGTGAAGGCCATCATCGACGGCGGCGTGAAGGCGGTGGAGACCGCCGGCAACAATCCCGCCAAGTGGTTGCCCGCACTCAAGGAAGCGGGCGTGAAGGTCATCCACAAATGCACGAGCGTGCGCCACTCGCTGAAGGCCGAAGCCATCGGCTGCGACGCGGTGAGCGTCGACGGCTTCGAGTGCGGGGGCCACCCCGGCGAAGACGACGTGCCGAACATGATCCTGCTGCCGCGCGCGGCCGATGAATTGAAGATCCCGTTCGTCGCCTCCGGCGGCATGGCCGATGCGCGCTCGCTCGTCGCGGCGCTCGCCATGGGCGCTGAAGGCATGAATATGGGCACGCGCTTCATCGCGACGAAGGAAGCGCCCGTGCATGAAAACGTGAAGCGCGCGATCGTCGCCGCCAGCGAACTCGACACGCGCCTCGTCATGCGCAGCCTGCGTAACACCGAACGCGTGCTCACGAACGCTGCAGTGGAACGCCTGATCGTGAAGGAAAAAGAGCTCGGCGCGAACATCAAGTTCGAGGACATCATCGAGGAAGTGGCGGGCGTCTATCCGAAGATCATGATCGACGGGGAAATGGATGCAGGCGCGTGGTCGTGTGGCATGGTCGCCGGACTCATCCACGACATCCCCACCTGCAAGGAACTGATCGACCGCATCATGCGCGAGGCCGAGGAGATCATTCGGGGGCGGCTGACGCGGTTCCTCTAGTCCGCGCACCGCACGCCCATAGCGCCGACGCCCCCCACCGAGAAAGCCCGTGCATTGCGATGATGGTGAAGGCGTTGACCCGGTTCGGCACGGAATCGCCGCGCGTGCGCGTCACTTCGGCCAGCGAGCGCATGACGATATGAAGGCCAGATCGCCGGCAACATCGTCGTGGCGCTGCACGGCAAGCTGCGGGGCAAACCGTGTCGACCGAGCAACTCCGATATCAAGGCGGTGACGGCCGGCGCAGTATGTCGGATTATACGAACATGCGCCGCGACGAGCACTCGATGTAAACGTTGAGAATGTTCTTTCGATAGCTTTGACCGCCCTTGGTTGTTCGGTCTTGCTCATAAACGGTGCGAAACGAAGCTCGCAGACCGCCGGATACACACTATGGCTCCCACAAGTCCGAAAGCGACGCGCTCGTTGTCTGTGCCGGAAATGCAACCCAATCTCCGACACATTGCAGCGGAGCAACGGAACACCTCTGTTGCAACGCTTGTCCGCGCTGAACTTTTCCGATCTCGTCCCAAGTCTTCTTGCTGAATTTCGGATTACAAGCAGCTTTTGCCCGAATCCCTTTTTTTAGCCGTCGATTCCACCGGAACGCCAGTCTCGCCCGCTCCAACGCCCGTACCCCGACGTACAATCTCCGCTTGCGCGTTCAACAGTTCAGTGACGTCGATCAAACTGGTCTTGCCATCGGCGGTAAGCCCTTCTTGGACCTCACACGCGCATCTCGCTTGACTCGCCTTGACCGGTTCATGCAGGACCATGCCAAAGCGCGCTGCACGTGGAGCCATCTCCTGATCGGCGCGCAGGCAAGCGGACGCGTCGTCCTGTTTCAATCTCCTATCTTCTGAGAGGATCGGGAGCACAAAAAACGCCCAACGACACGGCGGCGCCCAAAATTGCGCCAGTCGCAGCCAGCGTCCCCGAAGGGAGTCCTCCCCGCCTTGTACCCATAGACTGCAACCCCACCAGCCAGCACCACCAACTCGTATGCCCCGTCATTCAAATCTAAAGCTGATCGAGGCGGGCACTCGAGCGATGTCGTGGGCGCATTGTGACGTTCTCTCTACGCCGCGTTGCGCCGCTCCAACCGGCTCACCAGCTTCTCCTTCCACACCGGCGGCGCGCCCGCTTGCACGGCCAGCAGCTTCGAGCGGCGATAGAAGAGGTGGCAATCGACGTCCCAGGTGAAGCCCATGCCGCCGTGGGTCTGGATGTTTTCCTTCGACGCCAGATAATAGGCCTCGCTCGCGGCGACCCGGGCGGCGGGCGCGGCGAGGGCGAGTTCACCCGCATCCGTCGAGAGCGCCCACGCGCCATAATAGGCGTTCGACCGCGCCACTTCGAGCGCGACATACATGTCGGCGAGCTTGTGCTTAATCGCCTGGAAGGACGCGATCTGACGCGAAAAAGCGTAGCGGTTCTTCGCGAAGTCCACCGCCATGTCCAGGCAGGCTTGCGAGCCGCCGATCTGTTCGAACGCGATCAGCACCGCCGCACGGTCAAGCACCTGCTCGCTCACCGCCCAGCCATCACCTTTTGCTTCTTGGCCGACTGCGCCGAGGCGTTCGCCTTTGGCCTTGTCGAAGGTGAGCCGCGCATGGCCGCGCGAGGGATCGAGCGTCTTGATGGTCTCGCGCTTCACCCCGGGCTGGTTGAGATCGACCAGGACGAGCGACGTCCCCGTTCCCTCTTTCGCGAGCACCACCGCGTGCGTGGCGCAATCGCCGTCCGTCACCGGGATTTTCACGCCGGACAGCGTGGCGCCGTCAAAGCTCGTCTTGATCGAGGCGGCCGTCGGCGCGCCGGGGCCCTCTGACACCGCGTAGCAGCCGATCGCCGATCCGTCGGCGACCTTGGGCAGCACGGCCGCCTTCTGGGCGTCGGAACCCGCGATCAGCAAGGCTTCGGTGAAAAAGTAGAGCGTCGAGGCGAACGGGATCGGAGCCACCGCGCGGCCCATTTCCTCGGCCAGCACGCACAGCTCCAGCTTGCCAAGCCCGAGGCCGCCATGCGCTTCCGGGATCGACACACCCAGCCAGCCCAGCTCCGCCACGCCCTTCCAGAGCGCGTTGTCGAAGGAGACTTCGGCGTTTTCCAGCACGCCGCGCACGGCCTTGGCGCTCGACTTGTCGGCGAGGAACTTGCGCGCCTGCTCCTTGAGGGCCTTCTGGTCGTCGCTGAAATCGAAATTCATGGGGGCCGTTCCTCCGCATCTTTGGCGGGCACCATACAGGTCGCGGAGGCGGCGAAAAGTCTAACGCCGCGTAAAGGACGTTTGTAGCCGGAACCTTAAGGGGCGCCATGGCATAACCGGTCCTGAAACCGGAGTTTTCCAATGGCCAAGGCGCTCTATCACAAGGGTCAGCGCGTTTTCGTGAAGTCGGTGGGCACCTGGGCCACCGTCGAGCGCGTTCTGCCGCAATGGGTCAAGGGCGTCGAGGAGCCGCTGAAGATCTTCTACGATGTGGGCCTGGGGCGCGAATTCGGCGGCCACGAAATGCTGGCCGAAGAGCAGACCCGCGCCACGCGCCGCTGGGACGACGACATCGAGAACTGGCGCGTGATGCGTCTGCGCTGCCAGTGGGAACTCGACACCAATGAAAAGAAGAACCCGCAGGCCGGCACCTATCCCGCCGTCGTCACCGACACGCTCGACTGGGGCGGCTGGCGCGTGCCGAAAGCGGAGTACGACCGCGATCCCGAGCGCATCGAGTATCAGGCGCGCATTCTTGCGAACGGTCTCAGGCTGATGCGGGTCGCGCGCGAGCTGGCGCTCTTCGCCGAGGAACATACGGGCCTGCCCGCCGACCTCGCCGATCTCGCCACGCGCGCCGATGAAATCCTGCGGGAAGTTCATCGTGACCCGAGCGCCGCGCCCGCGCAGTCCCTGGCGGCGGAGTAGTTTTGCTTATCTCTCCCCGCTTGCGGGCGAAACACCCGGCGAAGCCGGGGGATGGGGGCAGGCGCCGGAGCCCCCTCCGTCACGCGGCTTTCCCCGCGCGCCGCCTCCCCCGTTCCGCTTCGCTGCACGAGGAGGAAAGTGATAACATCCAAGGTTGATCTCCCTTCCGCACCGGCTCACTAAGGCCGCTTCCGGGAGACCTTCCATGCGTGACGAAACAGGCGCCGCCATACGCCTCGCCGACTACAAGCCGTGCGACTACGCCATCGACACCATTTCGCTTGCGTTCAATCTTGAGCCGACTGCAACGCGCGTGCGCGCTTTTTCGACGGTCAAGCGCGTGGGCGCGGCGGGAAAACCGCTCGTTCTCGACGGCGCGGCGCTGACGCTTGAGCGCATTGCGGTCAACGGCAAGGCGCTCTCGGCGGATGAATACGCCATCGAGCCAGAAAAACTCGTCATTCATGCGCCGCCGCAAGCGTTCACGCTGGAGATCGACACGCTCATCAATCCGGCGGCGAACACCGCGCTTGAAGGGCTCTATGTTTCAGGCGGGCGCTTTTGCACGCAGTGCGAGGCCGAAGGCTTCCGCAAGATCACCTACGCACTCGACCGACCGGACGCGCTGGCGCGCTACACGGTGCGGATGGAGGCCGACAAGTCGCGCTACCCGACGCTTCTCTCCAATGGCGATCCCATCGAAAGCGGCGACCTGCCGGGCGAGCGCCACTATGCGGTGTGGAACGATCCGCACCCGAAGCCGGCCTACCTCTTTGCGCTCGTCGCAGGCGCATTTGACAGCATCCACGACACCTTCACGACGATGTACGGAAAAAAGGTCGATCTCGGCATCTATGTCGACGATGGCGAGAGCGGTCGCGCTCACTATGCGATGGATGCGCTGAAGCGTTCGATGGCGTGGGACGAACAGGTGTTCAAGCGTGAATACGATCTTGGCGTTTTCAACATCGTCGCCGTGCGCGACTTCAACTTCGGCGCGATGGAAAACAAGGGCCTCAACATATTCAACGCCGCTTATGTGCTGGCCGACGCCGACACCGCGACCGATACCGACTTCGAAGCCATCGAAGGCGTCGTCGCGCATGAGTATTTCCACAACTGGACCGGCAACCGCATCACGCTGCGCGACTGGTTCCAGCTGTGTCTAAAGGAAGGCCTAACGGTCTATCGCGACCAGGAATTCTCCGCCGACGAACGTTCGCGGCCGGTGAAGCGAATCAAGGACGTCAAGACGCTGCGCGGGCGGCAATTCCCGGAAGACAACGGCCCCCTCGCCCACCCGGCGCGGCCCTCGCAGTACGAGAAGATCGACAATTTCTATACCGCCACCGTCTATGAAAAAGGCGCCGAAATCATCCGCGTGCTCAGGGCGCTCATCGGCGACGCGGCGTTCGATACGGGCATCCAGCTCTATTTCGATCGCTGCGACGGCACGGCGGCGACACTGGAGGATTTCGTCGCGTGCTTCGCGGAAGCGAGCGGCAAGGATCTCTCGCACTTCATGCACTGGTACAATCAGGCGGGCACGCCGCGCGTAATCGCGCGCGGGGCCTATGAAGCCGCGTCGAAAACTTACACGCTCAATCTCACGCAATCGACGCCGCCCACGCCCGGCCAACCCGACAAGCGTGCGCTGCCGATCCCGCTGACGGTGGGCTTTGTCGCACAGTCCGGCGTGCAGCTCGCTTCCCATCTCGCCGGCGGTGAGAAGAGCGTATCGTTGCGCGAGCATCTCATCGTCCTCGACAAGCCCTCGGCATCCTTCGTGTTCGATCATGTGGAAGCCGCGCCCACGCCCGCCTTCCTGCGCGGCTTCTGCGCGCCGGTGATGCTCGATGATGGACTAGGCAGCGCCGATCGCCTCATCCAGATGTCGCATGACCCCGATGCGTTCACGCGCTGGGAAGCGGGGCAGCGTCTGCTGCGCGAAGCGATCTTCGCTAAAGCAAAAGGCGAGGCGGGCCCCTCGCTTGCGCTCATCGGCGATGCGCTCGACCGCGAACTCGACCGCGCGCCGCAGGATGAAGCGTTCGCGGCGCTGGCGCTGCGCGCGCCCGATCTCGCTGACCTGATTCAGAACACCGAGACGTCCGATCCCGAGCGTCTTTTCGCCGCCCGCGAGAAGGTGCGCGCCATCATCGCCGCCCGTCTCGAACCGCGCCTCGCCGCGCTTGTGGACACGGCCAGCGAAACGCCCTTCTCACCCGACGCCGCGCAAGCGGGACGCCGTTCGCTGAAATCCGCCGCGCTCGATCTGCTCGCGTCTTTGGGCGCAGCCCACAAGCAACGCATCGGCGACGCCTATGCGCGCGCCGGCACCATGACCGAACGCATGGCTGCGCTCGATGCGCTCGGCCAGATCGATGGAACCGCGTTCGACGAAGCGCTCTGCGTGTTCCTCAATCGCTGGCGCGACAACCCGCTGGTCGTGGACAAGTGGTTCGCCGTGCAGGCCGCCGCGCCCCGCGCCGACGCCATCGAGCGCGTGCGCAAGCTGAAGGGGCACGAACTCTTTTCCTTGCGTAACCCGAACCGCGCACGCTCACTGATCGCGGTATTCGCCATGCGCAATCTGCGCGCGTTTCATGCGGCGGATGGAACCGGCTACGCCTTCCTCGCGGACGGCGTCCAGGAAGCTGATGCGCTCAATCCGGCGCTCGCCGCCCGGTTGCTCACAGCTTTCGAAAGCTGGCGGCGCTTCGACGCGAACCGTCAGGCCAAGGCCCGCGCAGCGCTGGAGCGCCTTGCCGCGATCAATTCGCTGTCGCGCAATGCGCGGGAGGTGGTGGCGCGCACGCTAGAATAGGGTTGCGTTCGCAGCTCTCGAACTTCCCCCGACTCCGCCGGTTCGATAGGGTCTATGTGGGTGATTCGGCGCCTGTAGATTAATGAAATCGTTAACGCGCGGCCGGCGCCACACAAACGGGGCTGACTAAACTTGGGCGCTAAATCGCAGCACGACGACATGCACGTCGCGGACGCGACGAAACCGGCGCGCTCTGGCGGCGCACAGCGCTCACTGGGCCTGCTCGTCGTGCTGCTGTTGATCGCCTTCGTGCTCGCGTTGTTTCTTCGTGCCGATGCGCAACGCCGCGAAGCGATCGTGGGCACGATCGGGGAACGCCAGAGCGCAGCCGCCGTCGCGGCCGAGCAAGCCAACAGCGCCATCGTGCACGCGTGGGGCGCGCTCGCCGGCGCGGCCGAGATCGCGCGCCTGCGCGGCGTCCTCGAGAGCGATCCTACAAGCGTCGCCCTCGCCGCCGCGCACGCACGACCCGTTGCGGGCGTCGTGATCTTCGACGCGCAGGGCCGCGTCGTCGCCGCCACCGCCGACGCCAGCGCTTCCCTCGCGGCCGCCGCCCTATCGAGCGCGGGTGCAGCTGAAGCCTGGGCCGGTGTCAGCGTCACGCCGGCGGGCGCGCGCGCGCCAGCCATCTTGCGGAAAGTGCCCCCGTTCACCATCGTCTCCCTGCTTGATCCCAAGAAGCTGCTTCCCGAAGACGCGCGCGGCGCGCGCTTCGTGATTGCGGACGCCGAGGGCGTTGTTCTCGCCGCGCTGCCCGCCGACGCGGCGCAGCCGGGCGACAACGCGCGCGCGGCGTTCGGCGGCGCGAGCGACGATCGCAAGAATGGATTTATCGCTGAAACCAATGCCGCCGCTCCGACCGTGGTCGGCATCGCGCCGGTGATCACGGGAGATTTTCAGATCCTGAGCGCCGCCTCAACGCGCTCGACGATGACGCTCCTGCTGCGCGCACTGGTGGCGCACATACTGCTCGCGGCTGTGCCTATCCTCGCGGTCGGCGCGATGCTGCTGATGTTGCGCCACAATCAGCGGCGCGCGCGCGACGCCGAAGAGGAGGTGGTGCGCGTGGAGGAGCGCTACAGGCTCGCAGTGAACGGTGCGCAGGCGGGCATCTTTGAGTGGTCGCAGAGCTCCGACGTGATTTCGGTGTCCGAGCAGCTGACGGCGATCCTCAACCTGTCGAAGCCCGAGGTTACTGTGGGCCAGCTCGCCGCCATGGCGCTGACCGAAGAGCGCGCGAAGATCGTACAGTGCTTCGAGGCCGCACGCGAGACCGGGGCGCTCGATGTCAGCTTCTGCGTCCCCACGGGTCATGCTTTCACCTGGATCGAGATGCGCGGTCTTGCCTTCAAGAATCCGGGCGACCAGGCGCCAAGCATCGTCGGCAGCGCGCTCGATGTCACGGCGCGCCGGGAGGCCGAACAGCGCGCCAGCGCGCTGCAGCGGCGTCTGCGCGAGGCGATCGACGGATTCAACGGTCCGTTCGCGCTGTGGGATCAGCGGCGGCGGCTCGTCATGTGGAACCGCTCCTACCAGCAGCTCTTCAATCTTGACGCTTCCACGCTCCGACAGGGCATTTCCTACGACACCTTGGCAATGGCGTGCGCCGCGCGCATCCGCCGCGAACGGCCCGATCCGCACGACCCGCACATTCGCGAGGTGCAACTCGCAAGCGGACAATGGTTGCAGATTCAAGAGCGCCGCACCGCCGAGGGCGGCCTGCTGACCATCGGTCTCGACATTACCACCATCAAGAAGCAGGAAGAGGCGCTCACGGAAAACGAAGCGACGTTGAAAGCCGCTGTTGCGAAGCTTGAACGCTCAGAGGGCCGCAACAAGGAGCTTGCGCGCTCGTTCGAGGAGCAGAAGCGCCGCGCCGAGGATGCAAGCCAGGCCAAGAGCGCATTCCTTGCAAACATGAGCCACGAACTGCGGACGCCGCTCAACGCGGTGATCGGATTTTCCGAGATCATGTCGCACGGGCTGTACGGCCCGCTCGGCGATCCGCGCTACCAGCAGTATTCCAAGGACATCCTCGTCAGCGGGCAGCTGCTGCTCGATCTTATCAACGACATCCTCGACATGGCGAAGATCGAGGCGGGGAAATTTAACCTCGCCCCACGCCCTCTTGATCCGCTGGACGCTATCGAACAGGCCGTGCGCCTCGTACGCCGTCGGGCGGAGGACAAGGGTCTGCAGCTTCTCGTGGATGCATCTGAGCTTCCCGAGATCGAGGCCGATCATCGCGCGGTGAAACAGATGCTGCTGAACCTGTTGTCGAATGCGGTGAAGTTCACCGCCAAGGGCGGCATCATGGTGGAAGCGCGCGCGAGCGAAACGATGCTGACCCTGCGCGTCATCGACACCGGGCGCGGCATTCCAAAGGACCACATGCCCCGCCTCGCGCGCGCGTTCGAACAGGTCGACACCGAGCATTCGCGCGACCATGCGGGCACGGGTCTCGGCCTCGCGCTGACGAAGTCGCTTGCGGAGATGCACGGCGGGCGTCTTGAGATCGAGAGCCAGGAAGGCAAAGGGACCGTGGTCACGATCCTCCTGCCGCGCGTGTTCGGCGGCGGCCAGAGGGAGCACCCCCCAATCGCGGCGGAGTAACACCGCGCGTTCGCGCTTGTAAGGTCGCGCAAAGACCACGGGAAGACAGCGTCATGATCAACAAGGTGATCGCGGGCGCGATGATTGTCAGCGGACTGCTGACATTGACGATGCTCTACGCCGCCCTGGCGTCGGTGGCGGGGCGCCGGTCATGTTCGGCGAGACCCCTACCGGCGTGATGGCTTCCATTGTCGTTTCCCACTGGGGCGTGCTGATTGCACTCATGGGGGCGCTTGTGCTGTTCGGCGCGTTGAACCCGTCCTAGAGTATCCGACCAAACTCGATCGCTTTGGCGATCGAATGGTCGGATAAAGATGCTCTACACGTATGATACTAGAGCAACTTTATCAGATTTCGGAGTTGCGGCTGCAGTTCCGAAAGATGGGATGTTGTCTAGCAGCGCCTTGCGCCCGCCGTGGCGGGCGCGCGCAAGATAGCGTCCATAAGCCTCGTGCTCGCGCAGGGAGACCGCCGTCTTGGAGGCGTCAGCCCAGCAATTGCGGTCGACGCCGTGATGGTCGTGCGGTTTAGCGTCTTCATCTTTCTGTCAGAGCCGAGGCCCGCCCGCTCATCGTGGCACCGATCAGGGCGCGACGCCCGGAGCGTCCTCCTGCGGCCCCGTGAGCGGGCGCCGACCGGCGATGGCGCCACGCTGCTGGGCGAGTTCTCGCAGCGCCGCGCGGCGTTCTTCAACGCTCAGCTCCGACAGCGAGTCCGCGAGTACGTCCTGAAACTGCGCTGCAACCTTCGCGTCCGCCTCGCGCAACCGCGCGAACGCCGCCTTCACCCGCGATGGGTCGTAGCTTTCCCGATTGGCGCTCTCGAACACGGCGATTCGTGCGCGCCGCGCTTCCTGGCGGGCGGGGCGCCCTTCGCGCCAAGCGGCGACGATCCTGTCGCGCACCGCCTTGCGACGCTCAGCCGGCACGGACTGAAGCACTGCGCGCACGTTCGGCGCGCGCGCGACGGCGTTCTGCGTCGCCACGCGTTCGTGACGCGCATTGGAAATCGCCGCGCCGCCGATCACGCCGACGAGCAGGATGTTGGCGGCGACAGAGACGAAGAGCGCCGTGCGCAGTCCCTTCATCCGCCCGCTCCGTCGCCATAGCCGGGTATGTCGAACGCTGCGCCGAAGGCCGCATCGAGATCCATCGCAATATCGTCGTTGCGCGGCGCGCCCGTGAACCCGATCGCCAGCCCCAACACCGCGCACGCCGCCAGCGCCGCCACCGAGCGCCACCAGTCGTTTGCTGCGCGACGACGACCGAAATCACCCGCGACCACATTTGTATTGCGCATCGCCAGCACCCGCTGCGCGAGAGCTTCATCGTCTGCGCCGTCTCGCATGTCGCAGGCCAGCGCTGCATCGAGCGCTTCCGCCTCGCGCACCAGCGCCGCGAAATCCTGTGCATGCGCCGCAGCCCATGCCTGGGCGGCTTCACGCTCGGCCTCGGGCCACCGCAGCGCATTCGCGCCGAAGGCGGCGAGGATTGCTTGCACGCGTTCACGCGTCATTGCGCCCATGCTTTCAGATCGCGCCATCGCCGACGCCTCCCATAAGATCGCCCGCACGTTCCAAGAGCGCCGCCTTCAAGGCGCGTCGCCCGCGTGCAAGCAGTGACTCCAGCGCGTCCACACTCACCTCGAGCGCGTGCGCCGCATCGATGTTGCTCAGCTCCTGGAAATGACACAGCACGATCGCCGCACGCTGACGCTCCGGCAGCGCATCCAGAGCGGTGCGCACCGCCGACGCGCGCTGGCGTGCGAGGATCGCGTCCGGCGCACTCATCGCAGGATCGACGCTGGTCAGCCCGGCATCGGGATCGTTCACTTCGCGGCGACGGCGCAGTCTGTCGTAACAGAGATTGAGCGCAACGCGGTGCATCCACGTCTCGACCTTCGCCTCGCCGTAGCGCCATTGCGGCGCCATTTTCCAAACGCGCACGAACACTTCCTGCGCCACGTCCTCGGCCTCGGCCGCGTTCGACAGCATCCGTCGTCCGAGCGCGGTCATGCGCGGCAGATGCCGACGCACGAGCAATTCCGCGGCGCGGGCGTCGCCCGCGCCGATCCGGCGCAGAAGCTCGACGTCGGGATCGAGCACAGGAACTCAGGCCTGCGCCCATCGCATGTCTCCTGCGGTCACGGCGTCACCTGTTTGCGACGCGCCATCATGGCGCGCGCATTCTCGATTTCGCCGGCCTCGACGACGCCGTTCTTGTTGGCGTCAAGACGGTCAAAACCGCGCATCGGCGCGTTGAGAAATTCTTCGCGGCTCACCTTGCCGTCGTTGTTGGCGTCCAAGCCGGCGCCGGCGCGATCAACGCTGCGACCGCCTTTACCCTTTCCCTTGGCCGCTGCGGCATCGGCCATCCGCTCGCGATCGGCCTCGGTGATGAACCCGTCGTTGTCGAGGTCCATTTGGCGGAAGGCGGCTTCGCGCATGGCGCGGACTTCAGCACGCGTGATCGAACCGTCCTTGTTGGCGTCAGCCTGCATCAGGCGGTCGAGCATGCCGCCCCCGCGCCCGCCTCCAGGCTCCTGCGCCGAGGCGGGGACGAGCAGCGCCGTGCTGGCGGCGGCGAGGGAAAGCGTAGCGATCAGGGCCAGGCGCATGGGGGCTTCTCCTTGAGGTTCGATCCGTTCAACGGCCTGAAGGGCCGGTTCCGTCGCCACGTAAGCCTTTGTCGACGACGGAGCGCGCGAACACGTCCCTCACGCTCGCGGCCGTCTGTTGCAGGCGCGTTTCAAGCACTGCGAAATCCCTCTCGTTCCCGGTGCGCGCGAGCAGCGCCTTGAGCCGCGCGGAGGCGCTCGCCGGGTCCAGCAGGTCCGGCAGGCAGACGCTCAGCACCTGCTGCAGGTCCGAATAAAGCGTCCAGGCGGCGTACAGGAGATCGGCATCGGCCTTCGTCAGCCTGCCGGCTGCCTGCAATGCGTATAGCGCATCGCCGGTGTTGGCATGGGCCTGTCGGGCGAGCGAGAGCGTCTGCGCAACGAACTCGATATCGACGAGCCCGCCCGGCTTCAGCTTCAGGTCCCAAACGCCGCGCCCGGGGCGCTCCTTGTCCATCCGGGTGCGCATGGACGCAGCGTCCGCGGGGATGACGTCGGCGTTGCGCGGATTCGCGACCACATCGGCCACCGCCCCCATCACCCGCGCGCCAAGTGCTGTATCGCCCGCTGCAATGCGCGCGCGCGTCAGCGCAAGCAGCTCCCACGTCCAAGCTTCTTGCGTGTAGTAGTGCGTGAAGCCTGCAAAGCTTACCGCCACCGGGCCCTTGGAGCCGGACGGACGCAGCTGCATGTCCACATCGTAGAGCCGCCCTTCCTCGGTGGGCGCACAGAGCGCGCTGACGAGGCGCTGCGTGACCTTGATGAAGTACTCCGCTGCGGGCAGCGGTCGCGCGCCGTTGCTCTCCACGCCGGGCGGACCGTCGAACACCACCATCACATCGAGATCGGAGCGCGCAGCGAGTTCACGCCCGCCGAACTTGCCCACCGCCAGCACGACGAACACGCCGGGCGGGCGTCCATGCAGGCGCGCAACTTCCGCCACCGCCACCCCGCTCAGTACGCCGACGCACGCATCCGCAAGATCGGCGAAGGCCGCGCCCGCGTCTGCGGCGCTCGCGCGGCCCTGCAGCACCTGCAGTCCGATGCGCAGCGCTTCCTCGCGATGAAAACGCCGCGCGGCGTTGATGGCGGGCTCAAACCCGTCCGCTTCCGCCACGAGCCGCGCGAGCGTCGCGCGGCGCGCATCGGGTACGTCCTGCGCCAGCGGACGCACGAACGCAGGCTCGACCATCGCGTCCAGCAGCGCGGGACGGCGTGCGAGCACGTCGGCCATCAACGGCGCGAGGCCGAAGACATCGGCGAGATCGGTGAGCAGACGCGGCTGCGCCCGCATGAGCGCAAACACGGTGACGCCGGAAGAAAGCCCGCCGAGAAAGTCGCAGAAACGCGTGAATGCCGCGTCCGGCTCGCCGCTCTCGGCGATGGCGCGCAGCAGGCGCGGCATGATAGCGGTAAGCAGTTCGCGCGCGCGCTCCGATCGCGTGGCGCGGATGCGGCCGTGGTGCCAGCCACGCACGGCTTCGGCGACGGCGCCCGGATCACGGAAGCCGAGCTGTGAGAGCGTTTCCAGCGTGTCGGCGTCGTTTTCCACGCCGGTGAACACGAGCGAGCCGAGCGGATCGGCGAGGCTCTCTTCGGTAGAAAAGAGTTTTGCGTCGATCTCCGCGACCGTGCGCCGTGCTGCAATGAGCTCGGTCTCAAGTGCAGCCCAGCTTTCTGCGCCGGCCAGTGCTGCGAGCCGCGCCTGATCGTCAGGATCGTTCGGCGTGCGGTGCGTCTGCTGGTCGCCTAGCATCTGGATACGATGTTCGACCGCGCGATAGAGGCGATAGGCCTCCACGAGCGCTGCTTCCGCCCCGCCCTCCACATGCCCCGCAGCGCGCAAGACCGCGAGCGCCTCGACGGTGCGGCTCCGCCGCAGCGCCTTGTCGCGGCCACCGAGGATGAGCTGTTGGGTTTGGGCGAAGAGTTCGATGTCGCGAATGCCGCCGCGCCCAAGTTTCACGTCAAAGAGGCCAGTATCGAGCGCGCCGCCTTTGTGCGCCGCGAGGATCTGGCGCTTGATTGAGTGCACGTCGGCTATGGCGGCGTAGTCGAGGCTACGACGCCAGATGAACGGCGTGAGCGATGCAAGAAATGCATTTCCTGCTTCTATATCACCCGCACATGCGCGCGCCTTGATAAAGGCCGCGCGCTCCCAGTTCTGGCCGACGCTCTGGTAGTAGTGCTCGGCGGCGTCGAGGGAGACCGCGATAGGCGTGGACGCCGGATCCGGGCGCAGGCGCAAATCCGTGCGGAAGACGTAGCCGTCGACGGTGATTTCCTGCAGCGCGCGCACGATGAGCTGCGCGAGGCGCACGGCGAGTTCGCGCGGTTCGCCTTTCGCCACGGGTAGGATTTCGGCGTCGTAGAAGACGCTGATGTCGATGTCGCTGGAATAGTTGAGCTCGCGCGCGCCATGCTTGCCCATCGCGACAAGGATAAGCCCGGGCGTGGGCCCGCGCGGATCGTCCGGCGCCACCAGGCCCATTTCGCCGCGCTCGGTCACCGTGTGTGCAGCGATGCGCAAGGCGGCGGCGAGGCTTGCATCCGCGAGATCGCTGAGCGCGCCCGTGACGTCATCGAGCGTCCACTTGCCCGCGAGATCGCCCACGGCGATGGCGAGATGCGCATGGCGCTTGGCCACGCGCAGCTGAGCCATGACCGCATCGAAATCGCCGTCCGCGGCGCGGGCAGCGACCATCGCATCGTCCATGACCCCTTGGGGGCCGTCGCGTGCGATGCGTGCGGCGATGTCGGCGTCACGTTCCGCAAGACGATCCAGATAGGGCGCGGCGCTGCGGGCGGCGGCGAGCGCTTCGGTCCAACTGGTTGCGGGCGCGCCGTGGCGGAAGCGCCGCGCTGTGCGAAACGCGCTCACAGCGATGGCCCGCGACGCGCCGGCGGGGCCGCCGGCAGCACCAGCACCGCTGCAAGGCCGCGCGCGCCGGACTGCGTCAGACCATCCTCGAGCATGAGTTCGCCGCCGTGCAGTTCCGCGACAGCCGCGACGAGTGAGAGACCCAGACCCACGCCCGGTGAGGTGCGATGCTTTTCGAGGCGCACAAAGCGCTTCTGCACTTCCTCGCGCAGCTCCAGGGGCACGCCCGGACCTGAGTCCGCCACGCGGATTTCCACGCGCCCATCGGAACGCGCAGCTGTGGACACCAGCACCTTCCCGCCTTCCGGCGTATATTTCATCGCATTGTCGAGCAGGTTTGCGAGCGCCTGCGCCACCAGGCGCGCGTCGCCCATCACGACGAGATACGGCGAACACTGCATCGCCAGTTCAAGACCCGCAGCTTCGGCGGCGGGCTCATAGAACTCGACCATCTCGGCGACGACGTTGTGCAGTTCCACGCGGCTGAAGCGCCACGTCTCGGCCGCATTGAGACGTGCGAGCTGCAGGACGGAGTTGAACGTCTTCAGCACGCGGTCGGTCTCTTCTTGCGCCTTCCGCAGAGCGTCACGGTCGGCCTCTTCGTTCGGCGGCTGGTCGAGCGCGTCTTGGATACGCTGCTTCAGCCGCGCGAGCGGCGTGCGCAGATCGTGCGCGATGGCGTCGCCAGCCTCGCGCTGCGCATGCACGAGCTGTTCAAGACGCACCAGCATGTCATTCAGATTCTTGGCCAGAATATCGTGCTCGTCGTTCCAGCCGATGACGCCCACGCGGCGCGTGAGATCACCGGCCATCACGAGCTTCATCGTCTCGGTGAAATGCTCGATGCGCCGCGCGGCGAACCACGCCGCGACGATGCCGGCGATGATCGAGAACGCGATGGCGATGCCTACAGCCCATGACAGCGCGTTCGTCATGCGCGCGGCGGCGGCGCGCACCTCGCGGCGATCGCGCGAGATCATCAGGATGGGACCGTTGAGGAGGCGACCCATGTAGGCGCGTGACTCCTCTGTCTGCGTGCGACTGCCGACGCTCACGGTGTACGGGAAATCGAACATCTGCGGGGCGTCGCCCGTGAGCTCATGATCGGGCAGCGCGACGAAATCACCGGCGATGATGCGGCCTTCGGGATCGGCGAGCATGTACTGCAGCGGGCCATCGGCCGCGGCGCGCTCGATGACCTGCTGGTTCAGTTCGCGCAAACCGCCGCTCTCGTACGCCGAACCCAGCAGCGCGTACTCGCGGCGCACCGCGTCATCAGCTTCGCGCGCGACCTGAATGGCCGTCGAATAATACACGTAGAAGAAAAGCGCGAGAACCAGGATGAGGAAGACAGCCGCCTGCCCGAAGGCAAGCGCGAACGTGGTCGTCCTGGCAAACGCGGGAAGTCGCGCCCTCAGGCCTCCAAGCGATACCCGGAACCGCGCACGGTATGCAGCAAGGGTGTCGCGAAATCGCGATCGATTTTCGCGCGCAGCCTCGAGATGTGCACGTCGATTACGTTCGTCTGCGGGTCGAAATGGTAATCCCACACCTTCTCCAGGAGCATGGTCCGCGTCACGACCTGCCCAGCGTGCCGCATGAGATACTCCAGCAGCCGGAATTCCCGCGGCTGAAGGTCGATCTTGCCGCCGCCGCGGTGAACGGTGCGGGCCAGCAGATCCATTTCCAGATCGCCGACCTGAAGCCGCGTCACCGGGCCGTTGCGGTCACGTCCGTGCCACAGCGCGCGCACGCGCGCCAGCAACTCGTCCTTCTCGAACGGCTTGCCGAGGTAGTCGTTGGCGCCGGCGTTGAGGCCCTCGATGCGCTGGTGGGTCTCCGCCTTCGCCGAAAGCATCAGCACGGGCGTGGAGACACCGGCGCTGCGGAGGTCGCGGACGATGTCCTGGCCCTCCTTCTTCGGCAGCATGCGATCGAACACGAGAACATCGTAGGCGGCGTCGCCCGCCATTGTTTCCCCGGTGACGCCGTCATTGGCGACATCAACGGTGTGTCCGTCTTCCTCAAGCACCCGCCGAAGGGTCCGTTGCAGATCGATATCGTCTTCGACGACGAGGACACGCATGGGTCTTACTCCGGTTTCAGGCATGGAACTCCTTCAGGGTGCGCGGTGCGTCAGCGTTTCGGCTCCATCGCTACAAAGCGCGGCGGTCCATTGCGGCCCTGTACCTGCAGCAGGACAGGCCGGTTGCGCGTCTTTGCCTGCTCGATCGCGAGATTGAGGTCTTCCACCGAGCGGACCGGCTTGCGGTCGGCGCCCGTGGACACGATGACTTCGCCGATGCCGATGCGCTCGGCAGCCGTCGAATTGTCCTCGATGCCGCTTATGACGACGCCGCCTTCCACGCCGTCGAGGCCGAAGCGACGACGATCATCGGCGGTGATTTCACGAACCGAGAAACCAAGGGCGTTCACGCTGGCCCCCGCGGGCGCGGCGGCGTCGGGGGTCGCTGATCCCTGCAGACTTGCCAGAAGCTGGCGTTCGCTTGGGCGTTCGCCGAGGCGAACGTTGGTCGTGCGGCGCTGACCGTCGCGTTGATATTCCACGCGTGCATCGCGTCCGATCGGCGCCTCGCCCACGCGTTGCGTGAGGTCGCGGCTGTCGGTGATCTCGGCGCCGTTGAAGGTTAGGATGACGTCGCCCTGCAGCAATCCGGCCTTGGCGGCCGGACTGTCAGGAGTCACGCTCCCGACAATGGCGCCCTTGGCGTCACGCAGGCCAATGCTAGCGGCGATCTCCCGATCGACGGGCTGTACCTGTACGCCCAGCCAGCCGCGGGTCACCCGGCCCGATGCAACGAGCTGGTCGACGATGCGCGCGGCTGTGTCCGACGGGATGGCGAAGCCGATGCCGACATTGCCGCCCGTGGGCGAAAAGATCGCCGAGTTCACGCCAACGACATTGCCCTTGAGGTCGAACGCCGGACCGCCCGAGTTGCCCCGGTTGATAGGCGCATCGATCTGCATGAAATCGACGTAGGAGGAGTTGCCGTAGTCGCGGCGACCCTTCGCGGAAATGATGCCTGCGGTGGCGGTGCCGTCGAGGCCGAAGGGGTTGCCGACAGCGACGACCCAATCGCCGACCCGCACGCTCGGCGTACGGTCGAGGGTCACATAAGGGAAACGCCCCCCGCCCCTGATCTTCAGCACGGCGAGATCGGTGCTCGGATCTGTGCCGACGAGTTCGGCCTTCAGTTCGCGACCGTCCGACATGCGGATGTCGATTTCCTCAGCGTCTTCGACCACGTGGTGGTTGGTCACGATCGTGCCGTTCTCGGCCACAATGAAGCCAGAGCCGAGCGCCGTGGGCTGACGGCTGGGGCCACGCTCCGGAAATCGGCGCATGAACTCTTCAAGGCCCGGGGGAAGGTTCTCAAGGTCCGTGCGGCGGTTTGCGTTGGCCTTCTGGCGCACCGAAATCGACACCACTGCAGGACTGACCCGCTGGATCAGGTCGGCGAAGCTGCCTGGCGCGCCGCCGGGGGGCGCCACGGCGGGCACCGCGATGCGCTGGGCCTCGGCGCGGTCGGCAAGGATGGCGGGCGCGGCGGCGAACGCGGCGAACGCCGTCACGACGGCGGCGCCGGCGACCAGCATGCTCTTCATCATCTTGGCGGGATTGGAGTCAGACGTGGCGCCGTGCATCTCGTTCCTCAAGTGGTCTTCCTCATCGGGCCGTTGGCCTGGCGACGTTCGCCAGGCCACAAGCATCAACCGCCCGCATAGGGAGCATTTAGGGCGAAGTTGCGATCATTACAGCCGCTCGCGCAAGGGGCGAGGCAAATGACCTTCTAACGATCGGCGTCATGCTCCGGCGCGGGCAAGTCCTCGCCCGCCGCACCGGCGGTCCGGCGGCGGCGCAGGAGCGACGCTGCGGTTACCCCCGCGAACGCCAGCAGCAACGCCGGCGCCCCCCAGAGCGCCCAGGTCGAGGCCGACGCCCGGGGCCGCAAGAGCACGAAGTCTCCATACCTGTCGGCGAAAAAGGCGCGGATCTCGGCGTCGGTGTCCCCCGCCGCGATGCGTTCGCGGACAAGCGCGCGCATGTCGCCGGCCATGCCGGCGGTGGACTGGGAGATGGGCTCGTTTTCGCAAACCACGCAGCGAATTTCCGCGTCGAGCGCGCGGGCGCGTTCCTCCTGCGCCAAGGTTGGCGCAGGCGTTTGCGCGAACGCGGGCCCCGCCGTGAGCGCCAGCGCGAGGAGCGCCGCGCGGATCATGTGGCGGTCGCTGCAACGGCAGGCGCGGCGCGCTTTACGCCGCGCCGCGCGAGCACGACGAGACCGAGTGCGCCGCCCAGCGCCATGAGGCCCGCGCCGGCGAAGATCCATTGCACCAGCGGATTGAAGTAGAGCCGCACGGTCCACGCGCGTGTTCCAACTGTCCCCTCCGAGGGCGCGCCGAGCGCGATGTAGATGTCGCCGGTGAATTCGCCGAGGATGCCCACCTCCGTCGTCGGCGTGCCGGAGATGTTGTAAAAGCGTCGCTCGGCGGTCACAATGCGGTTATCGACGCTGAAGATGGCGCGCTGGGCGAAATAATTGGGGCCCTCGACGTTTGTGATGTCGTCGAGCGTCACGCGGCGGCCGGCAAATTCCACGCTCGTCCCCGGGAGCATCTGCGCGGCCTGTTCCTTGCGGAACGATGTCTCCACCGCAGCGCCGATGGTGAAGACCCCGGCCCCGACGTGGGCGGCGGTCATGGCCCAGAAGGCAAGCGGCAACGCCGCGATCCGCGCGAAAGATCCTGCGCGCTTCCACGCATAGAGCAGCGCGCCGAACAGCACCCACACGCCGACCGCGAGCCCGAGCGCCGACCAGATCGGTCCGCGCAGCAGCGCTAGGGTGACGACCGCGACGCCCGCAGCCGCGTAGGCCGCCCATTGCAACCAACGCCACGCTTCCTTCAGATCGCCGCGCCGCCACGCCAGGAACGGCGCGATCGGCAGCGCGATAAACAGCAGCGCCATCAGCGGTCCGAACGTCACGTTGAAGAACGGCGGGCCGACGGAGATCAGACGGTCCGTTAGTGCTTCGAGCATCAGCGGATAGAGCGTCCCGATGAGCACCGTGCCGGTGGCGACCGCGAGGCCCACATTGTTAGCGACAAGCGCACTTTCCCGGCTGACGAGCAGGAAGCCCGAAGGTTCGGTAAGGCGTGGCGCGCGCCACGCATAGAGCATCAAGCCGCCGCCGACGAAGAAGGCGAGCATCGCGAGGATCGCGTAACCACGCTGCGGATCGACCGCGAAGGCATGCACCGACGTCAGCACGCCCGAGCGCACCAGAAAGGTGCCGAGCAGCGCAAGTCCGAACCCAATGATGGCCAGCAGGATCGTCCACGCCGCCATCGATCCGCGCCGTTCGGTGACGATGGCCGAGTGCAGCAATGCAGCGGCGGCAAGCCACGGCATGAAGCTCGCGTTCTCCACCGGGTCCCAGAACCACCAGCCGCCCCAGCCGAGTTCGTAATAGGCCCAATAGCTGCCGAGCGTGATGCCAAGCGTGAGCGTCACCCAAGCAATCAGCGTCCAAGGACGCACAGCGCGCGCCCACGCGCCGTCGACCTTGCCTTCCATCAGCGCCGCAATCGCGAGCGAGAAGGGCACGGAAAGGCCCACGTAGCCGAGATACAGCATGGGTGGATGGATCGCGAGCGCAGGATCTTGCAGCAACGGATTTAGATCTTTCCCCGTCAGCGGCGCGGGATCCAGACGGGCGAAAGGACTGGAGAGAAGGAGCGTGTACGCTATCGCGACGCCAGTCACGACGCCCTGCACGCCCACCGCACGGTTCCAAAGCGTGCGCCCCATGCCGCCCGGAAACGACGCGAGCAGCGCCGCGAAAATTGCGGAGACAAGGCACCACATGAGCATCGAGCCCTCGTGGTTTCCCCACGTTCCGGCGATCTTGTAGAGCAAGGGTTTGGCGACATGGCTGTTGGCCGCGACGACGGCGACGCTGTAGTCGGTGCGCAGGAACAGCGACACCAGGATCGCGAACGCCGCCAACAGGATGATCGCATTGCTTTGCGCCACGCCCGCCGACGCTGCGCCCAGGCCTTCATCGCGCCGCCATCCCGCGTAGAGCCCGAGCCCGCCCTGCACGAACGCCATCACCAGCGCGAGTGCGAGAAGAAAACCTCCCAACTCAGCAGTCATTGAGGGCCGTTCCACTCTCCGCGCTCTTTGAGCGCCTCGACGACTTCGCGCGGCATGTAATTTTCATCGTGCTTCGCCAGGACGCGTTCCGCGACAAACACCTCGCCGCCGCGCCAGACGCCTTCAGCCACCACGCCCTCGTTCTCCGCAAACAGCGAGGGCGGATCTCCGTCGAAGCGCACAGCGACGACGCCCGCGCCGTTCGTGATCTTGAACTCGAGCGCGCCATCGGCCCGCGCCACGCTGCCCGCTTCCACAAGACCGCCGACCCGCACGCGCTCGCCGACCTTGGCCTTCGTCGCCACATCGGACGGCGCGTAGAAATACGCCACCGAGTCCTGCAACCCGTAGAGCGTCAGCCCCGCCGCGACCGACAGGAGGACGCCGGCGACGGCGATGACGATAAGACGACGACTACTTTTCCGCATGATCAGCTCTTGGCCTGCTCAAGCATCATACTCGCCATCTGGCGGCGCGGATCGTCAGGCGGCAGCATGGCGAGCACTTTCGGCCACAAGGCTAGCGCCTCAGCCTTGCGGCCGTTCTGACTTGCCGCAAGCGCGCGGTAAAACACCGGGCGCACGTCATCGGGGCGAAGGCCCTGCGCTTTCTCGAAGAGCGCGAGCGCCTCCGGCGAAACCACGCGCCCCTCCATCGCGACCATGGCGGCGGCGAGTTCGATCATGATCTGGGGGTTGGCCGGATCGCGCCGCAGCGCGCCGTCGAACGCACGAGCGGCGTCGTCGAAGCGGCCCTGCGAGGCGTGGATCACGCCGGAAAAATAGAGCGGCTGGGCATCTTTCGGCGTTCGGCGCGCGCGCTCTGACAGAATGGCCAGCATCTGCTGCTGGTCGAGTTCCTGGGGGGCGGTCTTGGCTGTCTCTTCAAGTGCGGCGATGCGCGCGGCGAAGGGATTGTCCGCCATGCCCGGCTTGCCCGTGGCGACATAGACCCCAAGCGCGACCGCCACGCACGCCGCCGCAGTAACGAGCGCGCCGCTGCGCTTGGCGCCGCCGCTCGCCCCCACGTAAGCGCGCAGCGGCCACAGCACTGCGGCCAGGCCGCTCAGCACCGCAAGCGCAATCAGGGGAAACGTCTGGCCTAGACTGTCCATCGACTGAAAGGCTTATCTTCAACTGCGGGCGCCCTCAATCCGTGGCGGGAAGCCGCAGGGTGGCCTGCAATCCGCCGAGCGGGCTCTCGCCAAGCCTGAGCGAGCCGCCATAGAGCCGCGCAAATTCCGCGACGATGGAGAGCCCGAGGCCCTGCCCCGGCGCGGTTTCGTCGAGCCGCACGCCCCGCGTCAGCGCCGCTTCGCGCACTTCGGGCGCCAAGCCGGGACCGTTATCGCCGATCACGATGTCGAGCGCGTTGTCGCCTGCCGGACGCACCGCGACGCGCACGGTTCCTCCGCCGTACTTGCAGGCGTTCTCCATGAGATTGCCGGCCATCTCCTCCAGATCCTGCCGCTCACCGCGGAACACGAGCGCAGGACCAAGTTCGGGGCTGGGTTCGATCTCGATGTCCATGTCCTTCTGGCGGCCGAACAAGCGCTCCAGCGTGCGGGCAATGTCGTCGAGCACTGGCGCCACCTCGCAGCGCGCGCCGAGCGTTTCCGCCCGCGCAGCGGCCTGTGCGCGCTGCAGATAGTGATCGACATTGCGACGCATGCTTTCAGTCTGCCGCTCCACGAGTTCAGCGAGCGCTCCCTTCTCAGCGCGCGCTTCGTTCAAAAGCACCGAGATCGGCGTTTTCAGCGCATGCGCGAGATTGCCCACATGCGTGCGAGCGCGATCGACGACGGCTCGATTGTGATCGAGCAACGCATTGAGTTCGTTCGTCAGCGGCGCGACTTCGGTGGGGTAGGCGCCCTCCAGACGCGCCCTCTTGCCGCGCCGCACGTCCGCGACATCCGCTCGCAGGCGGTTGAGCGGCGCGAGGCCCACCCGCACTTGCAGCACCACCATCGCGATCAGGCCCGCCGCCATGACTGCGAGCGCGAGCGCGAGCGTGGTGGTGAATCGCTGCGCGTCAACGAGTGCGGGGCGCCGGTCGGCGGCGGCGAAGAAGGCGAACGGCGCCGGCGATCCCGGCAGCTGGACGAGTTGGGTTGCGAGTCGCACGGGCTGCTCGAACGGGCCGGAGACGTTGGTGAACTGCGTAGCGCCTTGTCGTTGGACCAGCGCCTCGGGGCCGCCGGCGGGCCATGGCAGAGACGCTTCGTCCCAAAGGGAGTCCGAACGGAGCATCGGCGCAGGCATTTCGCCGCGGGTCAGCGGCGCGATCTGCCAGTAACGACCAGAACTCGGCGTCTGAAAGCGCTGGTCGTTAGGCGTCTGGCGCAGCTTCAGCGCGCCTTCTTCATCAATCTCCGCCGATGCAATGAGGCCGTCCAGCACCACGCGCAGATCGCCGTCGAGGCCACGCATGGCGCTGTCGCGGTACTGCTGCGACAGGAGCACGCCGCCGATCAAAAGAATGAGCAACGACCACGCGACCGCCCCGATGACGAGACGCGCGGCGAGGGAGCGCTTGAGCGGGTTTAGTTGCATCGAGCCGCCGCCCGCCCACACCCTTTCCTCGTCCCGCGAGGGGCCGGGGGTTCAGCCGGTGATGTGGTCAGTTCAAGTGAATCGGTGAAGGGCACCTAACGAAGCTAGTCGATGCGCGGCATTAATGCGACGCCTGCATCTCCGCCGGGTCTATGAGGCGATACCCCAGACCGCGTTCGGTCTGGATGCGGTCGGTGCCGATCTTGCGGCGCAGGCGACCGATGAAGACCTCTATGGTGTTGGAGTCGCGGTCGAAGTCCTGATCGTAGATGTGCTCGACCAACTCAGTGCGCGCCACCACGCGGCCGCGATGGTGCATCAGGTACGCAAGGACCTTGTACTCGTGCGAGGTCAGCCGGATCGTTTCGCCGCCGACCGTCGCGCGTGCGGCGCGAGTGTCGACACGCAGATCGCCGCATTCGATGGACGACGTCGCATGGCCCGCGGCCCGACGCAGCAGCGCGCGCGTCCGTGCGAGCAATTCTTCCACGTGGAAGGGCTTGGTCAGATAGTCGTCGGCGCCGGCGTCGAAGCCTTCGACTTTCTCCGACCAGCGCCCGCGCGCGGTGAGGATCAGCACCGGAAACGCTTTGCCTGCAGTGCGCCAGCTTTTCAAAACGGTGACGCCGTCGATCTTCGGCAGGCCGAGATCGAGCACGACGGCGTCATACGGTTCGGTGTCGCCGAGAAATTGTCCCTCCTCGCCGTCCGCGGCCGCGTCCACCGCGTAGCCGGCCTCGACCATCGCCTTTTCGAGCTGGCGACGCAGATCCGGTTCATCTTCGACCACAAGAATCCGCATCGCTTATCCCGAAACTCCGATGATGGCGCCCGTCTGTGCGTTGGCGCGAATGGTGAGCTTGCGCCCGTCTGGCGTTAGCCAATCAATGACGTAGATCGACGGATCGCCACGCTGCAGTTCCGCGCCGAGCATGCGGCCGGGGTAGCGCGCCTCAATCTGCGACAGGATCTGGCGCAGGGGCACGTGGCGACCTTCCTGGACGGCGTCGCGCGCCTCGTTGGGCGAAAGCGTCTGGCCGAGGTCGGGCCCGCGACCACGCTGGTAAGCGTCCGCCGGGGCGACGGCTGCAGCGGTCACAGCAAGTGCGGCAAGGAGGAAACGCAAGTTCATGGCGACAGGATAAGGGAACGGGCCTGAATGCGTCCTGAATGGTGAAGGCCTGAGCGAGTCAGGCCGAAGATTTATCATCCCGGGGGTCTGGGCGGCGTGTAGTCCCGCCGGCCCCACTTCTTGATGAAGCGTTTGAGGTCTTCGTCCAGCACTTCGGGCATCATCACCTTGAGATGCACGAGCTGGTCCCCGCGCTCGCCGACGCCCTTGCCTTTCAGCCTAAGCGTTTTGCCGGTGTTCGAGCCTTCCGGGATCGTCAGCGCGACGGAACCCGACGCCGTCGGCACCTGGATCTTTGCGCCCTCCAGGGCCTCGACGATGGAAATCTGCAGATCGAGATGGATATCGTCGCCATCGCGTTTGAAGAACGCGTGCGGACGAATTTTCAGTTCCACGAGCGCATCTCCCGGCGGTCCGCCTTGCACGCCGGCGCCGCCCTGCGACTTCAGCCGCAACACCTGCCCGTCCGTAACGCCCACCGGGATGGCCACATCTAGCGTGCGTCCATCGCTCAACTGGACGCGCTTGCGCCCGCCGCGGATCGCTTCGAGAAAGTCGACTTCCATCGGCAAACGGATGTCGCGTCCGCGCATCTTGCCGAACGGCGGTTGCCGCGCGCCGCCGCCAGTCGCGCCTGCGGAGCCGAACAGGTCAGAAAAAATATCGCCGAGATCGAACACGCTCTCGCCCGCGCCGCTGTACCCGTTCTGCGTCCGGCCGGCGCCGGTGCGATAGGCGTGGGTCTGCTGCCTCTCGTTGCCTTCTGCATCGACTTCGCCGCGATCAAAGCGGGCCTTGGTCGCTGGGTCGCCCAGAAGGTTGAAGGCTGACGTCGCGCGCTTGAAGCGTTCTTCAGCGGCCTTGTCGTTCGGGCGCACGTCAGGGTGCAGCTCCTTGGCGAGCTTGCGGTAGGCGCTGCGGATCTCGTCGGCGCTGGCGCTGCGCGAGACGCCGAGGGCGGCATAAGGGTCCCAGCTCAAAAGGAGGCTCTCTTAGGGGTGCGTTCAGTCGTCTTTCACGCGGAAATTACGGCTCCCGTGTGGAGGCCTTCAGGTAGAGACCCGCCGGGCGGGCGCAAGCGCTTATAGCCGCAGGAGCGAGTCGCGTCCCCTGCCGAGGCCGAAACGGGCCGAAATCTGGGTGACGGTGATGCCCATGTGGTCCGGCAGGGCGGCGAAGGCTGCGATCTGGTGGGCGGCCGGGTGGATGACCGCCGTTTTCCCAGCGGACATCGTCCGCAGGATCGCGCCGCCAACTCGTACCTCAACCCGCCAGTCCTGCAACGCCTCGCCCGGCGGTGGCTCGCCTTGCCAGGCGTCGCCCTCCTGGCGCGCGCCGCGCCCAGCAGATCGTTACCCCCCCCGGAAGGATCGCGTCGACCGCGCACTTGCGAAGGTGCGAAAGGCCGCGCCCATAGGTCATCCAGCGGATGAAACGTCTTCCCATGCAGGATCGGCGCGCCTTCGGTGAGTGGATCGCGCATGTAGCGACAGGTGTCGGCTCCCAGGCGATGTTCCCAGGCGATGTTCCCAGGCGATGCTCCCAGGCGATGCTCCCAGGAGAAGCTCCCAGGAGAAGCTCCCAGGCGATCGGCCAGCCGCTTGCGCTATGAGATCACCGCGATGAGATCGGGCCGCAACACGAACAGTTCATCGGATCGGACTTCATCAAACGCGCTCGCTTCGAGATAGGCGTTCCCCACGATCTGCAGGTAGCCGAAAAACGCCTCTGGAGCATCCTCATCCGACCACTCGAACGCCACGGCGATCGAGTTTGGTCGGATCACTCTAGCGCTTCGGCGCCCGTCCGTTCGGCGTTCGATCGCGCCAGAAGGGCTGCGAGCGGGTGATCGTGCGGCGTGACCTTGAGCGGCGCGCTCGCAGCGCTTTCCGCGATCAGCCGCACGCAACGGTATGCGACCGCGTTCTTCCCGTAGCCTTCGCGCGCAAAGGCCGCGCGATCGCGCCCCGACCACACAGGCCGGCCAGGCTGGCGCCAGGCGACGAGCGCGGGCGGCTTTCATTTCCCCCGGGCTTTCCCTTTTCGGGGGCCGGCGAAGCCAGTTGCACATGTTGCAAGTCTCCGGGATTGCAGAGGCGGGCGGCGCGGGCGATCCGCGCCGCCCGCCTCCGCAACGACGCCCCGAGAAGCCCCCGCCCTGGACCC
>Ga0247843_1003107_pt1 | contig 28117 bp, 27 predicted proteins | sample LaCruzMarch2017__FD_192420 | JGI IMG/M metagenome (GOLD analysis project Ga0247843, IMG submission 192420) | Freshwater microbial communities from meromictic Lake La Cruz, Castile-La Mancha, Spain - LaCruzMarch2017_8m | ecosystem: Environmental > Aquatic > Freshwater > Lake | place: Spain... | reverse complement strand
CGTTTTGCGTCACGCGCGCAATAAGTAATTCCTATTTAATTCTAATAATTATTGGTTGGGCCCGAAATTTATTAGATTTAGACCACTTGATATCTCTGCCAATATTCGACTTGCAAGAAAATGCCAGCATACAAAACTCATTTTCTCGATCCCGTCTATCATGTTCGTTAAGTAGTCGAAGCGAAATTCCCGAGTTTTAAAAACCGATCTACATCTTGACCCCAAACGTACTGTACGATCTCTGCTCCAATGAAGTATTAAACTCGTTCAAATGCGCCAAATTGAGACGTCTTCTTTAGCCCCACCCACACCGGTACTACTCCCAATGTCTTGCGTCCAGTCTAGCCGTCTCGGGTACCAAGGCTGCATTGTCCGAGCGACTATATAACACTGACCTTACACGTGACTATGCCTACGAGTGCGCTCCCTGTGTCGGTGGCAACTGGAGGGTCAAAACGACTTAAAGAGAGAGGAGTTAGTCTCTGAATGTATTTTCAAGTTTATGTATCAATATTTTTATCTCTTATCTGAATGACCTTTCATTTCATAAGAAGTGTTCGAATAATGTATGTTGCAGTATGTAACGTCCCACTTATGATACATCAAATGTTAGGGTTGATTATGCTGAGCCGTCATCACTGTCCCATTCATTTTTTACACCATTTTGCTCTAACGCCTTTTCGTCGACGTAGTAGCCAGATTTCAGCGACATAAGTATACCTGGATGCATCTCTCTATTCTGTGGATTATAAGTATCATCGTGAGAGCCAAACTCATATTCAAATACATCCTCATCTGTTTTAGCCACAGCTACTGTGTGATCTATCGATGAAGGAAATGATTGATCTGTAGTGTGATTTTTAATTAGCGACAATGGTTGGGGTGTTTTAGATGAACAAATTATGCCAAACTTTGGTGTAGATTGTTTGATGGAATAATGGACGTTGACGCCGGAATGCAAATCATGAAATGTGTCGTTACCAGTCGATGTGTCAACATTTTGTTGTAGAGTTTCTGATTCTGATGTTTGATTGAGAATATTTGCAATGTCATAGGACATGAACGAACAATCTTTTGCGTCATTGACAATGTATGGCGTTATTGCATTAGATGGGATGGGAAATACATTTCTGGGTGAAATTCGTAAGTGTGTTGTAACAGGAGTTTCCGCCTCAACGTCTCCAGGAAATGGAATCGCTCTTGTCCCAACAGGGAGCCCAACAAATAGTTTTGCTTTAGTCTCTTCTGCCCCGTTGGTTTCTAATAAAGAGTGACAATACAGGTCACCAATACATGTCATTGTTATGACATAAACCACTTTTGCAGGTGCCGTATCATAGCCCAACTGATCTAGCTGTTTCGTTCTTAGACAAGTTGTTGATGAGCATTGGAATGTCGCAATACCCACGTTGAAAATATCACTCGATACATCTGGTAATGGAAAGATAGCGCTCCTTGCAATACATGCAACATCAAACGACGTTTTAGGAATATGCTGAAACCCAGCCGACTCGAGGGGTCGTGTTGCAAATCGTGGCATAGTGCATGGAAACTGGTATACGGATAACGAAGTCGAATAAGGATCTTTCTTCACACTGAACATCACCGGCGTCTGGATATTCTTTTGGATGGAGTCAATGGTGTACTTGTTTGGAAATGAAGACGAAGATATCAATGATGATAATGGCTGACTGAACAGAACCCCTCCTCCATAGATACCTGTTGGAGATGAACGTGAACGAAGACCATCACTCAAGGGTGGGAGTGACCAACTAACAACAACCTTGGGAGACTTGTAACGAATGTCCAATGCCCAGACTTTACCAGCCGACGACGAACTAATCCACAATATATTATCATTGGTTGTATCAGACATGATCCCATTAATGGAGTGAAAGCCCTCGATTAAATATGCAGCATGACTGGGACTCCACACAAATGATGACGTATTATTCATTAAATCAATCCGATAGAGACTATGACCATATCCCGTCGGAGTACCACTCCTACCCTTGTGAAACCCGTATGACAATTTTGGCATCACAATTGACCTTGCCGCGGCCCATAATGACATTCTATTGTCAGAGCAATACTCAATTAATGAAATGTCAGCTAGTGAGGAATCAAAGGAATAAGACTTCACAACCAATTCATGTCCAAGTACTACCCTTTGGATTGTGTTTGTTCTACCCTCATCATCACGACATAGGACCACGAAGGATGGAGAAGTGAAGAAGGAATTGGTAATCTTTGAATCGCATGCTATTTGTACTGGCAGATAGGATGGTTGTACTGATATGTTCGACATACGAAAATCAATACGGTGTTCTACCCGCATATGATATTCAGGGCATGCATTATTGTCTTCGTCTTCTTCGTCATCATCTTCTTGTGCAAATGTTTTCTGTTTTGTTGGTTTGACTTTAATAACAGAACAATATTGAGATGTTCTTGCAATTATACGAAAACTCTTTGATTTGTCTAATGTTCGCTTTGTACCACATAATAATAATTGCAGTACCCTACCGCCTATATCCGCTTGTTGATTACTACCACCATTACTACCATCACCTCGAGGTAAAGCTATTGTACTCATTGTCACGAAGGAAAGATCCTCTCCTGCTGGATGGATAATTAAGTTAGTACACGGTGGACAATGTAACGCAAGGAGACAATTGCCATAAGTTGTTGGGCGACTTCTTTCGGCGCGATGATCAGAGATGACGGTTGTATTGGAGGTATAACTTGTACCTTTGTGTAATGGAATGGAATATTCTGAGTGTTGTTTGTCAGCATGTAGTAGTAGTTGTGGTTGTTGATCATTCCTACTGAAAGAAGATGAATTCTCACATCGTCGACGTTTAACACCCGGTTGTTGATGATTGAGTCTTGACATATTATTACTTCCATTCTTATTCGTTACTGCCTCTGCTGCAGCAGCAATTGCTTTTTCATGATACACTCCTTTCTCTTCCTCTGTCATACTATTCCATTTCAAACTTGCTTCCTTACAGCAAGTAATCATTGATTGTTGTTTCTCAATCGTAGTTGCAGTATGGTTACATACCTTCCAATGATTATGAATTTCTGAACGGAGAATATATAGACCATTCTTCTTTGGTGCTGCCATAGGACGAGGGGGAGGTTTTATGTTTTCTATATCTCGAGCCTTTTGATTATACACATGTTTTTCATCATTGGACATGCTTTTCCAAACAATACCACCCTCTTTTCGAGCCTCATTCGTTGTTTTATTATCATGTTTACTCTTATATTCGGCAATAAAGATATTATATGCTGCTCTTTTATCATACATTTGCTGTTCTGTACTCGTAGATTCCTTTGATGATTCGTTCAAAGTTTTTGCCTTTTGTTTATATATTGCCTTATCTTCGATTGACATTTCTTTCCACCGTTTCGATGCAAGTGTGGAGCATGATATCATGGGATGATTTCCTCCTCCCATCGTAGTTGTTGTTGCTACTGCTGTAAACGGAATGGTCGCGGCATTCTGTTTCATAAATTCCGAGTGAAATATGTTCCATCCAGTTACTCCTAATCGTTTACCACGGTTCATGGACTTCTTGTACATTTGCTGCTGATGTTGCTGCTCGTCAGACTCATCTATTTCATTACTATTCTCTCTCATCAAACCCAATCTTTTTTCTTCTCCTTCTCCATTTTGTACATCAGGAATGACAATATTTTGTTTCACAAGGTCTGTCAAACGTTGCTTAATCAATGCCTTTGATATTTTATCCAATACATTTACTTTTTGATGATGTGCAATATCACGGTAGATATCCTTGACTGTTGTAGAATTGACAGTATTTGCTATGCAAGCTTTGTTGTACAGTTCATCGACTAGTGAGAGTAGTAGACTGTTACTGTGATTGCTGTTGGTGTTGCTTTTGTCTTCATTGTTGTTTATACTAGGTTGTTGTTGCGCTTGCTGTTGTTGGTCATCATTATATTCTTCATCCATTAACCAACGAACCTTCTTTGCTCTATTATCATCCTCATCTTGTGCAGTTGCAGGACAATTTGCACCTACTGCTGCAGATGCTACCACTGCTGTCCGCTGTAATTGTTGTCGTTTTCGAGAAGGTCTACCTTGCGGTCTCTTCCATGGAGGTCTTCTACGTACTGTCATATTTGATAGACGAGGATTGTTAGCAATGCTAGTAGTGGTACTAGGATCAGCACGACGATTGATATTGTATGCTAATTTGGGCGCTAAACGATGTAATAATGTAGGTGCACCTAGCATGACATATCGTACGCTTTGAATAGGAGGTGAAGGATTTGTTTCCTCCTCTTCTTCTTCGTCTCCATTAGCGGACCACCCCCCAAAAGCCGATGAGGAGTCATTCTCATTGGTGCTACTACCGATAGACGAATGCGACGCTGCTTCTGATGCATCATTGTCGTTACTTTTCACATTATCGAAATCATCATCATCATCATCATCATCATCATCGGGATTCCACCCCACCGAGCTATTGGACGAAGCTGCATCCTCCGACTGTTGTTTGTTGTTATGACTATTGTTGTTATCGTTGCTTTTGGTGGTGTGGGATGATGATGATGTGGAGGACGACGACGACGATGACGTTGACGATGATGATGATGATGAAAATAACGCGTCATCTCCTCCTTCGTTGTCAACGGCACTTTGTTGTGACGAATCACCGATGGTGGTATTATCGTCGTACGACATCACATGTAGACAAAAGGTTCAGGACAAGAGAAACTTGTTCCCGCACTCATCAGAACACACACATGCTAAACTCGATCAATAATTCGAAAAGAGGACGCTTCCTTAGTCTAGAGCGTTATACACACAAAATGTAGAACTTACGGTTAGCTTTCAGCGAAGCGTCATGTGCACCTCAACCTCACTCATTTCATTCCTCATTTCACTACCAACAATATGAACGAGAGGCGGAATGAACTTAGTATTAAATCGCGGTGGGTTCCCCCTACTGCAACCAAGGAAAGCACTGAAGTCTACGTGGGCGTTGGAGTCCACCTCTGAATCAAGCATCGAATCAGACTGTCACCTTTGTGCCGTCAAATATGAATGCTACGAGTACCGAGAAGAAAAGGAATGCATACCCTACTTGGGTCAGCATGGATACTGAGAGTCATTGGAATAACACCAATTCAGACCAACCATCTGTGAGCACTCTTAACATTCGATCGAACTTAGGCTCTCCCTATATGAAAGGCTGTGAAACGATCGAAGAGCTGATTCACCTCGCATCTTTGCATGGAGATTTACTATCCACCAAGCACCTTTCCGCATTCTGGTCTCGTGTCCCACAGCTGTTGAATATCATCTCCTCGGCTAGCGGTCCACAACAAAAGCATGAGCAGCAACTCAAGAAAGATCTTCATCGCATCCTCTATATCACTACCAAAAAGTTGGACAGATTTAGTCATACGGAAATTGTTGGAACCATACTTGGCATGGCTAAAGTCGTCAAACATTATTCAACTAGCTGCAAGAATAATGATTCAGGATCAAGTAAGAGTTATCTGCCAATCTTTCAAGACGTGATCTTTGATCAGAGCTTCAATGCACAAGCAGATTTGTTTCAATCGATGGCAGACATTTCAGCCTCGACTCAGCAGGCAAGACTGCTGAGTAATCTAGTTTACGCATTTGCCCTGATAAAGCAAAATCCAATCTTATACGACGGAACTGCATTGTTTGACAGGGTTTCCAAGCATATCATTGATGACGCTGGTTCGTTTGAACCGCAAGGCATTTCCAATATTTTGTGGGCATATGCAACATTAGAAGTAGCATCATGTCCTCGACTCTTTGAGACATTCGCGGAACTTATGATATCAAACACAAAGTTGCTTGACATGTTTAAACTACAGCACTTTGCTAACATGGTGTGGGCCTTTTCCGCTGCACATATTTCTCATACTCCGCTCTTTGATAAAGTGGCCGAGGTTATCGTGACGACAGTCGGAACCAATTTCTCAAGTCCCAGGAACTTTCAAACATACTCCTAGCATACGCAAGGAATAGTCACTCGTCTCCCAAGCTTTTCACCAAAGTATCAAGTCATCATCGCACAAGTAGACTTGAACGTGTTTAATCCGCAAGACTTGTCCATCACAGTGTGGGCATATGCAACAGCAGGCGAACCACATCCACTCCTTTTTAAGAAGTTTGCTACTCATATTGTTAATGAGCTTGGTGACTTGCACGACTTCATCCCTCAACACCTTACAAACATATTGTGGAGTTATGCCAAGGTTGGAGAGCACAAGTATATGGATCTTTTCGATAAGATTGCACGTGTCATTGTCAAGCGAGACTTGGCATCTTTTGAACTTCGAAATTTATCAATTACAGCATGGTCGTTTGCCACAGTGAATATACTCCACTCAACACTGTTCGACAACATCTCAGACGCAGCCATTTCCAGGAAATGTGAGCTCCAAACCCAAGATACTACCAATCTGCTATGGGCATTTGCTTCTATCGGTAGGGTAGATGATGATTTGCGCATGTTCGTTTCCCTCTTGCCAAGAGTAAAAGAAGTTATGCAGGCTTAAACTGTCAAAACTTGGCGAACATTGCTTGGGCGTTACTCGATTGCCAACGTGACATCAGATGAGTTTATTGACGCAGATTTGAGGCAGTTGCATCAATGGCAGCTTTGGCAGAGGGAGCAAGGATCACATACCAGTCTTCCCTCAAGTTTACGTCAGCGGTGTTACAATGCTTTCATCATGGATAGGTCTCATCCATCACGCATCAAAATGATGTTGTCAACGAACTGATATCTATGGGATTCAATCCACAGGAAGAGATGCTATTAGCCTGCTCCGGTTACCGACTAGACGCATGTGTTTTGGTGCATGGAGAGAAAGTTGGAATCGAAGTAGACGGGCCTTTTCACTTAAAACCCTACTGGTCATACAATTCTCAAGAGGCGTCAAGTGAAAAACATCGATAAAATAAAGATTGTTTCTGTGCCTTACTGGAAATGGGAGGCACTCGATTCGCGGAGGCAAAGACAGGAATATCTGTCTCGTAAGCTGAGTATTGGATTGTCAACAGAGAAGATAATGATCTCAGCCAGGAACGGTTCTCTTACTGGGACCCATGGTAGAACCTATGATGACTAAGTTTCTACTTGTTTACACTAACAAACGCATACGAGAAGCCAGCACTATGTCCACTCTGTCCTCCACCCTCTTTAGAACAAGAAGAAACGTTGAGACAAAGGAACCTTGTCCACAGGGTCACCACAACCGTTTCCATTCGCCACAACCTCAAACGTTTCAGGAATATCAGCCTTACCAATATTCCTTGTCCCAACAACCGCCTCTACCTCCTTTCCAAGACCTAATCGTTCCTTAATCGCATTATTCACGACATGCCTGAAACGAATGCAATAGCCGTCCCACCTCCATCGCCGGCAACACGTGCACGAGAATGCTCTCCTCTGAGAGGAGAGCATTCTCGCTTCCTTTGTCTTCGGTATCCATTTCGATATCGCTCCCTTCTAAATCGTCCCCTTCAGAATCGTCTACATCATGATGATCTTGCAACGTCCATGAATAACCTCATCATCTGACATTTTTTTCAATGTGCAATCCCCGCCTCTAATTGAATCAACTGACGACTCTGCTCCAGCTCAAATTCAAAGTTTCTATGCTCATACAATTGTGTTGAAGACTTTCGCGAAAGGATCTATCCTTGACTTACTCTGCGATGAAGAATTGCCTGTGCCTATATTCGATGTTACTCCTACGGTGTTCCGTATCATGCTGGACCATGTACACGGAGGAAAAATCTCAGTAGACGTTTTGAAAAATTGTGTGGAGGCTGACGGGAGGAGCGGGGACCAGCAGAATGCGTCTCGAGTGCAGAAGTTCGAAGAATGAGACCTTTCACGTGAGTACTTGAAGTTTCGAGTCCGAAGATTCGACGAATCGGAAATGTCGCGGGAAGCACTCGAAGCCGGACGCGGGCCTGTCTTGGGGTTACCATTGTTTTCCTTGTCATTGGACAACAGTGCCGACGTCCCCGACTAGTAGCATCCGTAGAAGTAAGAAAAATCCCCAAACCCACCCTAGAAGCATCATGTTAGGGTTAGGTTCCTAACCCTAATTTTGTTTTGCCGACAGGAGTCGGGCGAGGGGGTTGAATCATTATTAGAACATGATTCCATACCCAACTGCCGACTGATATTTTGTCTTATATATTTTATATCTATTTCTATATCTATATATCAATACTCGACGGATGCGCGACGAGCTCAAGCCTCTGGTTTCAATGTACCATTGTCAAAGATAATGGCTTAACAAAACCTAAAGATTGAAGCTGAAGCGTGGTATGTAAAGCTTCAGAAGTTTTCACCATCTGATGTTGTAGAAGCAGTAGCATATGCCGACAAGATGAATTGCTTTCTCCTTAAAGAAGCACAACCAATTATATTGTTGCAAATGCTGTTGATGTACTATCAACTGGCACTCTGAAGCATATCCCGGAGACGAACGACATTGTACAGGAACTCGTTATGTCGGTCGCGTCAAACAACATGAAAAATGATTTGAAGAGTCACGCCAATCTGAATCTCTCTATGGATGACCTGCGAGCTCGTCTTGCATCGCAAGGCAAACATTTATGGTTCGAGAGGTAATTGATTGCACGACTCGAGTGATAGATGACACAAGTCGATAGGTGTGACAGGGTATCGATGGTAATTGTTTGTTTGTGAGGATGTCTTGTTTGTAGTGTTATAAGATAGGCTAATGATGATCATTAGGAAATCGTCATGTTTTGTGTTCTTATCATGAACCTGATCCGTATAGAAATCCAGCCGATACAAGTTCCTCAAGGAATGAAATCGCTTCCGACGGAAGTATAATATCGTCTCGTACCTCCTTTTGGTCGTCATTTATATCCAGACCAAGCAAACACAACCGATCTAGTCGACGATTGTTCGCAACAATATGAAAGATTTGGGTCCAATTGTCTGTATTTACTTGACATTTGCTTTGCCACATTTCGCCACTAACGAAGAATCTAGTCACCGTTCTGCCAATATGCACGTTTGAGGGTATGCATGAATATGCAAAAGCAATACCCTCGGCCTGGTAAAGGAACCCCTTTCCAGCCACAACATTTGAAACTGCCAAATGTGCATCATTCCAATCATCATCCTCGATTGATGAGTCTGTTGGTGTTGGATAATTGCTCCTCACCCGTTTTTGCTCGGTGACATACTTCCCAAAGAACTCATCCCACCATTCATCATCGTTAATCATCGATGACAAAGAATCCAAAAGAAGCTTCCTGGCCATTTCTTTTGCATCGTGCGTTATCTCTCCTGGCATCATCATCCCAGATGAATCCAACCCGATGAGTATATCCGAGTCCGTGTATCTTCGTAACGCATATTCGTCCATTGACGACGACAGTCTCTCAGCGAGTTTGGATACCATATCTGACACGGATGGTGCACGACAGCCAACGCTGAGAGTCACGCAATCGTTCGATAAGGATATTCCACAGTGTGCAACTCTTGGCGGTAGATAGAGCATATCTCCGGGATGGACTGTGAACTGCTGCATTTCTGATGATTCCTCATTACTATCAACATGGCCCCACTCATCAAGTACTCGTACGTCCAACCCGTCCATCGTACGATCCCTCTCCTCTTGAGCACTAATCTTTCTCCGTCCAACTTGCCACGTCCTCGTTCCAGACATTTGTATTAAAAAGACATCATAATTATCAACATGCGGACCAATTCCGCCACCATGCTCAGCGATACTAATCTGTCCATCATCCATTCGCCAATTTGGTAAAAAGTGGAATGTATCATGCATCCAATCGGCCAACGGTGGGTAGAATCTATCCACGTCGTTAACGACAAGTGTTTCTCTCTTCGTTTTGCCGATAGCTTTGGGTTCTAATAGTAATCTTGACGATGACGACTCTAGTTTATTGCACCAAGATCGTGCATCCTTCTTGGTTAGTGGTCCCCATTTGAGTTCAAATGAGGAATTATCTCCTGGTATGTGTGATATAATTCTTGATTCGGATTCCTCATCCGTTGCTATTTCTACGACAACTTTCCATGACGGCCATGCGGTATCCCTACTGTTGTCGTCCTCGTTACCATCATGTTCATCTACATCGTGATTCAATAGCAACTTTGGATCGAATGCACGTCGGACCAATAATGGATGACGTCCCCAACAATGCGATGATGCAAATAATTGAGCATTGAATCTGTGCTTGTTGTTGCTGGTCGATGATATAAGGTGGTGGTCATCGTCAATTACGACGGTGTGATGGGCCTCGCCAACAACGTCCAGTCTGCTACCGCACAGCATCCGATGACGACAATTATTATAGGACATAGTGGAAGAGAAGGCGGCCAAGCCACCATTAGAATTGATGAACATCCGTTGAGTAGATAGGATAAAGCTTTGCTGGTTGTCTCGGTGGTTCCAGATGTCCATGATCCTGTTGCCTCGGTCAAATCAACTGCCTGAGCGGTACACAATCAACTGCCTGATAGTCACATTGCGCGGGATCCTCGTGCTAGAAAGTGTATCGTACATTAACTCTAGGTAGGTAGGTAGGTAGACAACAACTGATTGACACCCCGCCCACAGCACAAAATTGTGGCGCTTTTGGCGTGCGTGCACCATTATCATTGAAGCATTGTTTCTAATCGTATCGCATAACAATGACGGATGATAATTGCATTGGCGACAGTTGGACATTTGGCATCGTCGATCACCGTACCGCCCCCAAAACGTGGAAGAAGCGTGAACCCAAATGGGAGAATGAGCAGCTCACTGGTGCATCATCGTCGAACACCACCTTTCTGGATGTTATGACTGAGTTGTGCAATACTGCCATTAAGGATCGTCGCGAGTATGATCATGAGGTATATGAACATTTATGGAAATGGAAAATTATGTCTATTGAGGAGGCAATGAACTCTCACTCTCGTGTTCCTTATTTTGGTGATGATGATGGCAATGTCGGAAAAGAGGACGGAGGAGTTTCGAAGGCAATTATTGTATGTCCTCAAGATGAAGCACATTCAGGACTTGAGGGGAACGATTATGACAGTGATGGCCCTAGCACGAAACGAGTCTCCTCCAACAACAAACTGAGTAAAGAATTGCTTCCATTGGGTGCTATTGTCGAGGTGACATATGATTACGGAACAACGACATTGTTGTACCTGAAAGTATTGAGTATCGAGGAGGAATCGGCGCCTTCGGTGCTGAAATATATTCGTGAGATCAAGGGGAATTCGAAAAAGCGTAAGATGTGTGGACGAGTGCTCACATGAAGGTTGAACCAAGATACATTTACATAATATACAATAAAGCACTTCTATGAACGAACTTTATTCTCTATTACACTGCCCAATAAATCCATGACCCGAGATCTTTACTTGCATACTTGATCACTTATTTGATGACACTTCTATGAACGAACTTTATTCCCATCACTCAATAATAGTAGTACAACTGCCCACTACGCTTCGCTTCGTTCGCCTAATTTTAAGCACCCATCACCTTCTTCGTTAGCTCCACCCCAAGGAAACACGCCGCATTCGCTGGGAAGGCACGCATCAAAGCAGGTCGTAATCCCCGAAACAATCCAGCATAGCCCTCCTCCTTGATCAATGCCTTGTATACATCCACAATGCCACTATACTTACCCTCCGGAGCTGTTTGGTATCGACTCTTAATGACATCGAATGGTATTCCTACAGTCCAACATGCCATGCCGGCAAATCCACCAGCAGTAACAATTGCAGGTAATGATAGCTGTCCTTTGTTTGGGTCTATGCCCTGGAGTTTCATAATTTCTCTCTTCGAAAACTCGTACATACCGAAGTATGCCACAGTACCCGGAATATCACGTGCAATCGTTGCCAGTGTCCCCTTGTACACACTCGCAATCCCACCCTCCTTCATGAGTTGCTTCGCACAGTCCAACATTCCAGAGTACTTGGCCTTCCCCCCCTTTTCTACATTACTACCATCAACCTGTAATAGACATTTGATACGTTCACTTGGGGCCATAATGCCTGTGGTTGGTATTGCCGAGAGTGCACCCGCAACACAAATTTCGGACATGCTTAGACTGTACGGCGTGACAGCCTTTTGTTCATCGGACATACCATACTGTCCATATGACTTTACAATACGTTGACCCATATCATAGCTCCAAAAGCTAACAGCAAACATGGGTGATACGGCAGTTAACGGGGCAGATACACCACGATATAATCCACGCACGCCCTCTTTACGTAATGTATCCGAGAGCATACCAGTAACGGACACCGAGGCAGATCCCACGGGTACCGATCCACTGGTTTGCATTCGAACTTTAACGAGATCAAGCGGATGCCCCACAAGGACGGCACAGGCACCACCGATACCACCAGAGATGAAGGATTGGAGTGCCGAAGTTGATGATTTCGGCGTCGTATCCTCTTCAACGGCCTCGATCATCTTGGGTGGCTGTGGCGAGGAAGATGGTTGAGTTAGCCTTGTCTCGAGCTTCACAGCGCTGGTTGGGGGTTGGATTTCAGTCGTTGTTGTCGTCATGATGCAGAGCTGTACATATGGATTATGAATGATGAAAAGTTTGGGGATGTCATCATGGGGACGGGGCCGCTTGAGATGTTCTACGTGGGAATTCTTTCATCACGCCTCGCATCATCGACGCTCCAAACCAGCCCAAGTGCCTCTCTCCCTAAGTGGAGGAGAAAAGAGAGTCCGATAGTAGGGAGTAACATATCGGTACACCGCTATGGACAACCATGGCACTCGTCAATAAGATTTCACATACTCTGATTTTTGTCTTGATTCTCCTCCGATTCTCGAGTTCATTCACGGCTACAGCATTTCATCATCATCATCATCATCATCGTTGTGTCTACACGTTGCTAGAAGCCGCCTCAGATAGTAATGACAACATTGACTGCTGTTGTGACTATAGTCGGAGAATAATTATTGCTTCTTCTGCTTTTGTTACTGCCGCAGTCCCATATTTTACATCCACACAAATGGCACAGGCATTGCAAGAACGGAACGAAGCATTATGTAACACCGGATTCTTTACAAATGTTGGAGCATGGTATTGTACAGATATTGGTAATATTGGTGATGAGGGCAAATCTAAGGAATTGTCAGTTGAGGCAATGTCGACGGTTGATTCGTTAATGAGCAAGTTTGACATAAATAATGGAGATTTTATTTCCTCCAATGATGATGGAGGAACAAACAAAGGAAATAATCAGAGATTGAATGCCCTATTATTGGACAGAAACGGTGCAAATGATGATTCGTTAAAAAAATAAGTAGCGTTTGCTTCAGAAATGTTTAAGGGAGGAACGGGGCAACCAGCAAGCTGCTCCCCACACTCTAGAGTAGGGGCATTTTACGCCGCCGCATGCTAGTATGCCGTAAGGATCTCTTAGAGTGGGCGGCAATGATGCACTAGAAAGTTCACACATTGAAAAATGGAGGACGAAGAATGAAATAGAATGATATGGTTCCATAGTGTAATCATCCTTTCAGAATGACAAACAAAGACCTTTACCTTAGCTAATGACAACCAACAAAAAATATACTCCTCTTGACTTTCCAACTCTGACATGGTATGTACGGTTCCACATGCCAGATCCGGAAAGATTGATTTGTACTTCATCTTCTCCTCCTCCTCTTCCAAGTGCATGAGATTACGATTGCTGGCATTGAACTTGCTGACGTCCACCATCCTCCTCATCCTCGTCATGTGCCTCACTACTCGAGCTATTCGCACCACCCTTACCAAACAATCGTAGGTCCGCAGGGCTCAAATGTACTTCCTCCACATCCTCAGGATCCTCCACATCCTCAGGATCGTATTCTTCAGGAACATCCGGGTCCGGTAACATCTTCCGAAGTTCGGCAATGACATTGTCAGGAATTTGATTGTCCTCTGGGAACCGCACACGAAACATGATGAACAAATTCCCACGCACGAAGGGGTTGCCTTTTGATGGCATGCCTTCATCGGGTAGGACCTTTACGAACGGCAATGCCTCCTTGGTATTCATTTCGGGTTTAATCACCTCACCCGGCTTGGACTTGATGATTAGAACACGTCCGTCCAAATGCTTTATCTTCCAGCTGTAACCGCATAGCGCCTGATTGAGACTAACTTCCTTCACAATGAGGAGATCGGCACCCTTGCGTTTAAAGAGCTCATGCTCCTTCTCTTGTACGATGAAGTTAATATCACCGGGCTCCATTTTTGGTACCTCATCACTCATACCACTGAATGTGATCTTGTCACTCTCACGCATACCCTTCTCGACATGTACCTCAAGGACCTTCCGTTCAGTCTTGAATGTGCATTTTTGCCCCTGTCCGTCACATTGATCACACCGTACTTGCTGTTGTGTTATCATCCCAGGTCCAAGTTGGCGTGTGTATACAACAACGCCCTGTCCCTTGCAATGCTGACATGTAATCGGCGTGCCCTGGATGACCTTGCGATTCACGGCAAGCTTGACCAACTTGCCATTGTACAAATCCTCGAGACTGACCTTGAGTGGATGATTCACGGAGGGACCTTTTTTTGGGCCACCACCTCCACCACGAGATCGACCCCCCCCGCCGAAGAACATGGAGAATAGGTCCTCTCCTCCACTCCCGCCCTCTCCATCACCGCTCACACCCTCGAGTCCATACTTGTCATACTGTGCACGTTTATCATCGTCGCTTAATATTTCATACGCGGCTGATATTTCCTTAAATTTGTGTTCATCCCCTCCTTTGTCGGGGTGGTGTGTACGACTTAGCTTCATGTACTGTTTACGAATGTCCTTCTTCGATGCGTCCTTTTCTACGCCGAGTGTTTCGTAGAGCTTCGTCGTGTCGACATTCGATCGAGGACCACCACCACCACCACCGCCCATCCCACCATGACCGTGCATGCCGGGAAATCCACCACCGGGAAAGCCGCCGCCACCGAAGAACATGGTTGGATTGACTGTCAACAATTAAGACAACGTCTTGACTAAGTGGCAACGATAATATGCCGAGAATGACGATTTCGAAAGAAAATGAAGGGAGGTTGGGAGGGCGGGAAACAAGCTCACAATCACACAAATCGCACCCTCTTGTACGATATGGTTCGTAGGAAGAGCCGATGGCTCCTCGTCAAGCTGGACTTCGAGAGTGACATCCTGTCATCATGCAGCGGTGGCATTGCGGTTGGTCCTCTGGCTATGACATCGTCAAGTAGTGCTAGGAAACGAGATGAAAAAACAACAGCAACCACATCGATACAACAAGTTACCGGCACAGATATCTACCGAGCCCTTCGTGACTCCGTAACACAAAACTTTGGCATGGTGGGTACGGCATTGGCCGATATTCAAGTCCGTATTTATGATCCAAAGCTACATCTTGCTATAATGAAAACAACTCGTGAGGGATATCCAGCCGTTCGGTCGTCACTTACAAATATGACACAAATCAAACAAGGTGGGGATGTTCTCAAGGTCGTAGCGTCGACGATAGCAGTTAGTGGATCGGCACGGACGGCTCGTAATGCCGCTTGGGTGGAAGTACAAAGACGATTTGGTAAGGATACTGTGGACCAGCTTGGAACGAAGCAGCGTGGTGGTGCAAAGAGGAGTCGTATCGCACTGGAAAAGAGATTGCAAGAGTTAGATGAACGATGGGATAAAATAGATTCTAGTTGTTAGTATTACGATAGCACAGAATCGTATCGTTATTGAGATAAGATTACAACAGATAAGGGAAAGATCAAATGATGATCTAGCTGGATGGCGAAGAGAACTTACGCCCTACCAGACAGAGGCTGTAATTCACAGTAGAATCCTGAACCCGCATTATGCATGTAAGAAATCGTCGAAATCAAATTCTCCCAAATCCAAGGATAGTATGCATACTTGACCCCATGCTTCTTACAGATCTCGCGTACCTTCGGAGCAATGTAGGGGTACCAGGCGCTGCTCATGCGTGGGAAAAGATGATGCTCGACTTGGAAATTCAACCCACCAGTTAATGCACCAGCAATGGCACCACCATAGGTAGACGAAGTCTCCACTTGTGATTTAAACCAGCATACAGGTTCGCCGGTTTTACGATATCCCGCCGTGGGATCACGTTCGGAGTTCTCAAAGTTGTGTGACAGAGAGAATAATACCGCGAGGACAACACTTTCACTAATACCCATCAACATGATGATGCCAAGTGTAGTCAAGTTCCAGCCATTGTTAGCAATAGGGCAGTAAATATTCAGATACAAGTAACTCAATCGTAACGCAATGGCATACTTCCTCCTTTTGATAATGTAGTCATTCTGCAATTGAATACCCACATACTCGGCACCGGCATGACGTAGATCAAGGACCTGTGGATTGAATACCATCGATAGCCAATACAGGCTCAAGACCAGTAAGAAGTATAATCCCTGGAATCTATGCCAAAACCTACGCTTCGGATGACCCACGGGGTAGGGGTTGAATGCAAATACCGGTTCAGAGCTGAAGCTATCAGGATCCTTCTCTGAGTGGTTGGTATACGCATGATGAGTCCAATGCTGTGCCAACCAGTTCCATTTACACCCCCCGATAAGATCGGCACCAAATCCAAGTAGATCATTAATCCATGGTCGCTTCGATGCGGCTCCGTGATTGGCATCATGCTGCACGTTCAACCCAATGAATGATTGGGATATGCCAAATACAATCGCAAGAATGACAGCACCACCAGTATCACTCCATGTGGTTGTTGCGAACTGGTATTGCATGTAGAAGAAGAATGCAATGTAGGCAATGGCACGGACGAAGTACCCAGGTGTACCAAATTCACGTCCACGACGTACAATCTTAAATACTTCCGATTTGATCTCACGTTCAAATGGAGTGTCAAATTGGTACCTAGATAAATCAATGTGTGCGGTTGGAACATGAAGGTCATCATTTTCATAAAGTAGTGAAATAACAACAAAAGACACAGGCGAAATAACTTACTCGGGCACATAATCCACGACTTTACCCACCATCTTCATCTTTTCCAACTGCTTCCCAGTATGATGAGGATGGATCATTTTATATTGGACTGTGACATCATTCCCCCCGAAAAATTTAATAACCTCGCCACCGGGATGGACAAAGTCGATAATATCATATATGTTTCCTTCAATTGCAATTTCGTTACCTTTTAATCCCTTTAAAGAACGTAAGGTTGATTCGGTCGATGGATCATCGACATGATCAAGAATTGCATTGTCGACGATGCCGCGACTGCGAATACTGATGGATCCTCCTACGCGTGCGTTCGGTGGCATGGAATCGTCGTCTCTATGATGCCTAGGACGCCAAGCAACGCCTTGTGTTGTTTCCACTACGATACCCTCTCCGAGGAGCAGGAAGGTGGCGTGTTCGTTGTCCTGACTCAGACTGCAAGGCGAAGCCCCGTGGGTATGTTTGGAAATGTTCATCAATACATCAAAAAAAAAGAGATTCGGGAATCTTCTCTTTATGTCGTTTGTCCCAAAGACCTTGCTTTCAGTGAAAACAACGGCAATGTGGAATCCCCAGCACCGTTGCCTGCCCTAGAGAAGAATCCATTCAAAATCGCTGATGTCGTGAGCAATGGATGGCGGATTTCTAACCGAAGTGCTTATTGCATCAACGTCAATAATGAATCATAAATACTTGATGTTCACATCAAATCTTCATCTAGGTACCAACAACAATGAGCGCCGACAATGCAGATGATAGAGAAGCTCAGCAACCATCGGACGATGGTGTCATTGTAATCGACGAAGTATCTTCGTCCGCTTCTGATGAGGATACTAATCAAGATTCAAGTCGTCGTTTTCAGCGGCAAGCCCTGAACAAGATAAACGTTACTACCCTAGTTGTTTGCATTTGTATTGCTTGTATGATTGCAACTGCTGTACAGATTGGTCGCCATAATATGAGTAGTAGGATCAGTAGTATCAACAACGACCAACACCACCAAGAAGTGAATCATCGTTCGGTTTCAAATCTAAACGTCGATGACGATGAAATCATCATCATCATGAACCCTAACAAGATTTCGAACCCCAACAAGATGCCAGAACAACACCTAACTATGGATAATGATGATATTCTGATCAAGGTAGATGTCACGCTTACTCCTACTGACAGTCCTTCACTTTCTGCTAGCACACCAATTATTCCTTCACCTTGGCCATCTACTACTGCTCCTACTGAACTGACTACTACATCAGCTCCAGTAGTATCATTCTTACCAATGCCAATATCACTTGGACAAGATCATTGGATACACGAGGGGTATGGATTACAAGTAAGTGCTGGTATATCCGTCAAGCTAATTGCCATGTCAGGTGCACGCGTTCCTTATGCGAATGGAGACGAATCATTCCTGCCTTATCATACTTATATGGATGGTGCTGGTATTATATCGTTACCAAATAATGATGGTTATGTCTATGTGAGCAACAGTGAAACAGAGAGCAATGTTGGTGGTGGTACGTTGCAATAACATGTATAACTTTGTCAATATATGTTTCGTTGGTTCTTCTCTGTTTTCTATCATCAACTCCGTTTCCATTCTCTATACCTTTTGTCCAAAGGTGTCTATGGATTGTACTTTGATAACGATGGTCAGGTTGTGGATTACAAAGCTCTTTTGACTGGTACTACTTGGTAAGTAATAGTATGCGCGACATAGTTTCAGCAATCATCATATTATACCCGTCAAGAAAGTGCTCATTTCCTTTTTGAATATCCTTTTTGTATCACTAGGAATTGCGGAGGAGGACTTAGTCCATGGAATACTTGGATTTCATGTGAAGAAAGACCCCAGGGTCAATGCTGGCAGGTATGCTGATCTGGCAATGATATTTGTTGCTTCTGATCACATGTTTTATGCTCTGAACATTCATCTCTGTTACCTACATTATCGCATAGATTGATCCGGATCCTGCAAGTGAATATCACACGACACCAAGAGAGACACTACTTGGAGGTAGCGGAGGCCGGTACGAGTCCGTTGCCGTGGACAATACCAACCCTTACAAACCTATTTTCTTTTTGACGGAAGATCATGTATCAGGAGCACTCCGTCGTTTCATTGCCGATGGTAATGGATGGGATTCACTCCATGTGGGTGGCACCATAACATTCCTCTACTTTTATGGCGATAGCAACTTTGACTGGACAACTGATGAAGGTCTTGGTCGTCAATCTGCAGCACAATATTATCCCGAAACAGAAGGTATTTCTTATCATGATGGACAACTGTACTTTGTTACCAAGACAAGGAAGGCACTGTTTATACTTGACCTAACGAATATGACGTACAAGCAAGAGATTGTTGGCGGTGACCTCCTATCTGGACGTGGATCGTTCAATTCTCAGCCGGATCAGATTGTCTTTGCAAACATTAAGAAAAAATACTTGTACTTTACCGAAGATGGTGGAAGAAATCCTGGTGTATTTGCACGTGATGAATCTGGGACATATTATACCATCTTTCAAGGTATTGATGGATATTATCTAGGCGAGGAGGATGGTGATGAAACAGTGGGTGTAGCACTTACCCCTGATAGGCAAAAATTATATGCTGGCATTCAAGATGCAGGTATTTTGTTTGAGTTCACTAGAGATGATGGAATGCCATTTGAGTGATAACGTTTATGACTTGATGTAAAAGTAGTGTTCCCATGTACAGAGTGTGTATCATAAGATTTGAGACTTGATGGTAAAAGTGTTCCAATGTAAATAGTGTGTGTACTCAATTGGTATTACATATGAATCAAATACAAAGCTGATGAGCCTTTTCAACTTTAATTATAGATTCAGATTGTGTATAATCCCCTCCCCCCCCCCGGAAAATGATGTTAAGAATCAAGATCTTGTACCATAATCACCGCCTGTGGTGATAGTCCTGCATCAATCAATGTCAAATCATCATCTACCTCACTATATGCCCTACGTGGAAAGCTCGTTGACAATCCAAAGTTTTTCATTTCTATACCACACTCGTGAAAATGTACAATCAAATATGCTCGTAATGTACCCACGGTCGCCAAAGTACCGTAAAAGCAACGATCTAACTTCTTTCCATTGGGCAAGGTAAATCGTAGTTTCGTCGTATCCGTAGATGATGGCGGTGGTTCTCGTCCGGCACGCGATGACATTATAGCAATGGCATCATCGATACGACTGCTATCCATCGCTTCTCGTATGCGTTCGGCCTCTTCGATTTCATCCCGCGCCTTACGCTCGCGTTCGAGTAATCGTCGACGTTCGGTTTCGCGTCTTCGATCCGCCAATAACGTCGCTTGGAATTCGGCATCCTGCTCTAATCGTAAACGACGTTCGTCTTCCATTACCAATCGACGTGCCGTTTCGGCCGCTAATATATCGGCATGTCGCGTAATCGTCGTGTGTAGGTAGGAGGTTAATTGTTCGGGCGGTATAGTTAGTAATCGCGGGCCTTCCATTTTTAATAATATTTCCATCCCGACATTGGTACCCACCCATCCGTTATGCATGTTGGACGATGACGTCGATGATTTGATGGCGAGTATGGCAAGGAATGGATAACGCGTAATATTCAATTCATTGCATATACGCTGTCCATCGGCGGCGTGCACGGACGTGCCAAAACATGCCACGCTACCGCCGCTGCTATTGGTGATGAGCAATCGAAGTAGTCGCGCATGACACAAATAGTCCGTGACGAATTTAACGGAGCGAGTATGGAGCGGGGAATGGACGTAGAGCAATAGCAACGGTCGCGAGGTGGGCGATTGGGCCATGATATTCGCTATCGTGGTGGAATATCCTTGATTCACGAACGGACAAGTCGGCTCGAGGTACTGTTCCGTCATCCTTCGTCGTTGATCGTTCTCGTCGTTCGAGTTGGCGGGCACATCATGACTACTACTGTCACCACCGTCACTAATATTTGGCCGCACGGTTGCAATTTGCCGTTGGAACATGCCAACGAAGCCAAGTGCCGCCCGGACGGACGCGGCAACATCATCAATATCGTCATATTCGCCCGATGGAAAGGCGAGATTGCCGATCTTTATTATCGGATAAAGTAAGATGCGTAATAAGTGGGCAATGTAAGCGGGTATTCTCGTTAGGATGCGCAGGGGAAGGTTGGCAGAAGTAGTGATCGCGGGGGCACCACTACTCGAAGACGACGAAGGGGTGGTAGTCGACGCATCGCTCGAGTTAGTGGTGGTTGGCGTGTTTCGACGACGATGGGTGGCCGTACCGTCCGTCATGACGAGTTCGTGGTGTACGAACGAATCAGCTGTTTTACCACAAACCATCCAATTTTTACGCAGTATCCAAAGACGGACGACGGAAGAGAGTACTACTTAAGGCCGAGAACATCATGGGCAATCAATCAAGTAGTGGCTCGTCAGGGGAGGGTGGTGGATCGGGATGGTATCTATCTCCAGAGCTGCAAGGCAAGTGATGCGGCAGCCGGACGATATGATGCTGACCAAAACAAATTCTGACGTTTTCATTTTCGTGTTTTGCCTTCATTATTTCTTGGTCACACCACAGCCAAGATTAATCAAGACTTTGATTCACAAATCCTCCAGAATGAGTGGAACAAATACCGATCATCCCACCTGGAACGACACCAGCAACGATATCAATCATACACCGATCTTGAAACTGAGATACATGCACAACAAATGGCCTTTCGTGAGAATGCCAATATAGTGCATACCAAATTAAACGATATTATTGATACGAATAAGGCACGTCTTGCCGATGCCGAAGTGGAAGTGGGGTACGAAATTAATCGTTTGTATGACAAATTTGGTGCTGGTCCAACAGGGACAAAAGGTGGAGAATGTTTGGATGTGAGAGCGGATTTAACACGATGTTATACTACATTGAAGGATAGTAATGAATGTCAGATATTTGTACAAAAATTGGATAGATGTGTTACTGATGCGTTGAGGAATTGAGGGGGGGGGGGCGGGGTAATGGGGTATCCTTCCTTTTAGTCAGAAGATTGTCCGCATCAAGTTTTTTACAAGATGTAAATATTTCTAAATCGTATGACAAAATCCTATTTAATTGTATCATTCCTAAGCTAAATCAACCCAACCAAACAACTTTATACCAGCAAACAAAACATTACACAAAACTCTAATCTGACATAATATCAGGACAATGAATTACTTGCGAATCATTGACACAAAACACATTTCATACTCTAACTTGACAAAACATAAATCACTTGTTCCAATAGCTCAAACTAACTTGACACAGCATAAATCAGGACGATCACATCTTCTGAGATTCCTGATAATAGTCTACTCCTCCATTTTCATCTTTCCTTTGCTGTGGTGTGGACGGAGGATGGTAGAATTTTTCTTGAGTAAACAAGTTTAGGGTCGTCGGTTGAAAGAATTGTGTCAAGTGATATTGACTGTCGTAGAACATGTGATAGAGTACCACAGAAAGTGAAGCGTTGTCATTGAATTGAAAATAGAAGCGACGAGCTGCTGCAACTTGCTTCAAACCTTCGGCGCCTTTAATTGTAGTCCCTCCTGAAGTGTGTGCATAGTTAATCGTTTCACAGCAGATTGTAGACGTACCCACGTTTCCCTGAAGACTTTTCCACGGATATTTAGAATCAGGACATTTTGCCATGAACGTAACTTCTCCTCGAACAACGTACACTACTCGACGAACTTGCGAAACTATGTTCCGCTGAACCATAAACTGTCCTTTTTCGCCAAGTTGCATCACTTGATTTTGAGATGTTCTAATACGCCATGCCTTTGACATAATTAACGAGCAGATTATCACCCATTTATCGTCAGGTTTACTTAAGGCTGAGACGATGTTACCATGCTTGTTTATAGGTAAGTCGGCAATTGCGTGCGTCTCAAACATCTCCTGCTCCTTAGCAAGTAGAGACTTGGCGTATAAGCATTTATACTTTTCAGTCAGATATGCATTCGTTTGGAGTTTCCACTCCTCCGCTTCCCGTTCCATTTGACTTTGTTTAATGGACAGCTGATGATCAAATTTAGCTGTAATCTTCGCCTCAGTTTCAAGCTTAACTTTCTCGATGATCGCGTCTAGAGACTTGTTGTACTCGATTTGACAATTTGCACCCATATCTGCTTTCCACTTCTCCATCGCCCGTTGTTGCTTGATGGACATGTCATGTTCAAATTGAGCTCTTAACTCCCGTTCCATCTCAAGGTCACGTTCAAATTGAGCTCTCAACTCCCGTTCCTTTTTCTTGTGTAGAATGGTCAAGTCATTCAACATGGACTGAGTCTTGGCTTCTTCCTTGGCTTCCAAATTCTTGGCGCTGTCGGGATACGGTGATTTGTCATTCTCTTGAACGATATTCTCCTTGTAACGAGTTCTTGACTTGATTTCGGTCTTGGGTGGTGCCTTCCTGCCCGGATTTCTGCTAGACGACGACTGAGAAACTCCGCTCTCCTTCTCCTTCTTACGGCGGTGGTCATTTACATTCTTGTTCAGTGCGGATCGAAAGTAGCCATCAGATGAGCCTTGGTGTAGAGTCCGAGATGATTGGGTACTCATCGTATCGTTGGAGTTTGAGATTTATGTGCGATGATGTAGAGGATAAATGATACCAAATCCAGTGTTTTTGTCGGTTGGAAATTAGCGTGAGCGAAGATAAATCACGATAAGGATGACCTACTCGCTGCTTAGAACCATGATTGGTTGTGTGGTAAAGTATGCTGAGAATGGTTCATAATCAAGCCCTATCTTTTGAATTAATTACGGGATAAGATTCGACTGAGTCGGCTAGAGGAGGATGGTCTTGTGAGGGCATCATACGTGTGCTGCATGATTTTCATATGTAAATTGCTTGCAATATATTAAGATATATGGGATATATCCACATATCGTCAATACATATCTTCAGCACCAAGGACACACAATCTTAATCTTGCATCCACACGTCTTCGTATAGACTCATCCAACCCAGTTCGACCATCGCCAAACTTCTCAAAATCCTCTTCAAATTTATTTGCCGTCTTGGCACTCAATAATACTAAATTGTTCGGCATTGCTGGTCGGGAACGATCCCATCTATGTAATTCAAGTGTCGTACCCAATCGGTCACCAGATATAGCACATTGATTCTTCCATAATTCAGACATTATGTATTCAACATCATCAGGATCGATCATTATCGGTCCAACGTATATATTGCTATACTTGGTGTTGTTGTCGTTCAATCCTCCATTCACTGTAGTACTAACACCCTCCAATGTTGTTGTTGGTACTACGATCGATGATGACGAAGATGAAGAAGAAGAATGAGAGAATCGATCCTCTAATTTCTTCTCACGACTTTTTAAATGCTGGTACAAACGATGTCTAACATTCCGCCCCACACGTTCCGCACTCGTGGGTGTAAATGCCTTACCACCCAATTCGCACAATGCCATTGCGGCCAGTGCTTGTCCCATAATAGCTGGCATGGTCCCCAGGACGGGTAATATACGTACTCGCATATTGTCTACCTGACCAAAGTTATGTATCCCATCAGTCTTTTGTTCGGGTGTGATATCTGCCAATTTGGCCACGGTTTGTTCCGAACTGTATATCACGGCGAGACGTGACTCGTCATCTAAGCAACTTAACCATCCACCATTGGCCACGCCTGATCCATCAGTTATAGTTTTTATGTTGCCATACATTTGCTTGGCTTCTTTTTTACCTAATAGACGTAAACGTTGTCGTACACTTGCGGCTAATGGATCGCGAGATGCAGAACGCAAGTCGGAGATATGTATACGTGTTGGATCAGCTTTCCCACCTGCACCCATACATGATAATATACGTGGACCGTCATGTTGTTTGGCAAAGTGTGCAATTAGTAATGTTTTCGTTGGTACATCATCAATAGCATCAATTACTACATTCCAACCTGATGATGATGATGAGTGTGATGATGATGTTGGTGGATCAAGTATATTTGCATCTTTATCAGGATTGCCGGTATACATTCGCACTACTGGATCCAATACTAACATTTGTTCATCTGGACAAATTGCTCGTAAATGATTCGCAAGCACCGTAGCCTTTGGCAAACTAACATCTGCCATGGTGGCCACGGCATGTCGATTCAAGCTACTTACGGTAATCATATCAAAATCAATAAGTCGTAAATATTTGACGCCAGATCGTGCGAGCATGTGTGCTATGTGTGATCCGACACCGCCTAGACCTACTATTAGGACGTGTGCATTGGTAATGCGTTCCATCCCTCCACTACTGTTGCTGTTGATGTCGTTAGAGGAGGATGGAGGAGCAAAGTAGAGTGAATTGCGCGATAGCATTTCCATTCGTATCTCAGATGGCAAAGTTGTTGTAGCTGCAGTGCCTTTTTGTTGTTGAGACATTGCTTTTGGCTCATCATCATCATCATCATCACAGCCGTCGGTACCATTACCATCAGGACCAAGACGACGATTGTGACGCTGAACAATGTAATTGACAAGTAGTACAATGGAGCTACCTGCAAGTAATCCAGCGATGAATACTACTGTAGCATTGGCACCTTCTTGATGACGACTACTACTACTACTACTACTACTAATACTGGGTGATGTTGATGATGCCCTCATCTTCATCTACGCGGGAACTATCGTCGTTGAGTCTTCCTATGGTGGCCCTCGCGTTGGCACTAGTACTAATCGCGGTCTCCACCCTACCCACCTCAAACGGCTTCACCGCTGTTGCGTCGTCGTCCACGAGGATGAATAATTTGCCATCTTCTTCTCTACGTGTCACGGATCCTGCGCCGCTAGTTAACGAAGAATGCACCGTCGATGAGGACACCGCTGCTGCTCGCTCATCGACGGCGCATCCAGTATACCCGACCTTTCCCGAGAAGGAACGTCTGCTCTACGAGGCACTTGGAAAGTTTGTCATTGGTAGCCTTGATGACTATTCCTTCGAACCCACGAGCGGCGGAGTGAACAATGTTGTCTTTTACGTAACGAAGAAAGAAGGAGGTAGTAGTACGACTAAGTCAGTGACTCTGGGAGTGCTGCGCATATACAATAATAGTAACGATGATCCACGTGTAGAATTTGAACATGGCATACTAGCAAAACTTGAGGAACAACGTGACATGTTATCATTCGGTATTCCAGAAACTATCCCATCAATCACTGGCAACCGATTCGAAAAGTTAAGTGACGGATCAAGTTCATGCATGTTCAAATTGATGAAGGGCGGGTTACCCAAACTTACGAAGGTACGAGAAATTGGACTATGTGCGGGAGAATTATCAACTGCCATGGCCAAGATTGATAGGACGGCTCTACCAAAGGTGAGTCCCAACTTTCCGTACTGGGATATATACAAGGTTCACAAGGCCGTGACGAGGGATAAATTCTACGAAGAGCTACGTTCAGATCAGTTCGACGAGTGGAGGACATCTGCAAACGAGGTGGAGAAAGATCTTATTGAGGTGGAGGACCGGATTGCATTATATCATGACAAACTACCCTGGAGTATAATTCATGGTGATTTACATTATGACAACATACTCGTCGATGACGCGGGCGTTACCGGATTGCTTGATTTCGAATTCTCATCCTATGACTGGAGAGCGATGGAATTGGCAATTTGTCTTAGTAAGTATTGCAGTGAGGATGATCCCTTTCCCTTTTTTGAGAAATTTGTGGATGGCTTCGCGGTGACGGGAGAATTGACGTTGATGGAAATTGAGAGCATATGCACTTTGATTCGTTTGCGGATACTTTCGAATGTTGTTTACTTTGTGGGTAGGGCGTTAGCTGGTGAGGATACGCTTAGCACTTTAACTTGTAGGATTGATAACTATTGTCAGCGACTGCGTTGGGTCAAGACGAATGAGGAGAAGGTTGTTGACTTGATCAAGGAGAAATTCAGTCTTAACAAAAAGCTATGAGCGAGCGAGATATTATTAGACCATATATGAATATGATATTGAGATATTTGCCTGTCACGTATGTATCTGCTGTGCTTGATGCTGCACTGTGGGGGTCGGCATTAAGGGTGTGCCATTCTTCAAGAAAGGCCAGCGTTACTGCCGCCTCGTTGGTTTCGGCTAGGCCACTGCCAAAGAAAGCACCAACTTCATTGAAATCTTGGCCACCGGCCAGATCAGACACGCTGCGAAACGCGATATACGGCACCTGGTTAGCATAGGCCACGTGGGCGAGAGCCGCAGTTTCCATATCAACCACTTCGGCTTGCAGCGTATCAAACAAATAAGTGCGCCAAGCCACGTTGGCGAGGAATGCCGTGCTGGATACGGCCCGGCCACCCACTTTGATTTTAGGTGGGTTACTCATGCACAGTTTTTTGCCGCCCTTGATGCCGCATTGCTGCAGCATTGGCTTGATGCTGCGTGCCACGTCCAGCATCGCCGGATCAACCTCATAATCAAACTTGTATTCGCCCTGTGGCGCATTGGCGCTGTTCATCAACAAATTGTCTCTTAGAAACAGGCTGCCGCTTACGTTGCCCTGTGCATCATACAGCTTGAAACCAGACCAGGGCTGTCCCTCGTCCATGGCGAGTTGCAGGCCCAGACAAGAGACATCGCCAGCCTTGCCACACGGTGCCGGAACCGCATCATCGCCATTCCAGTACACTTCCAGCGGCATGCTCCAACGTTCAGGCATCATCACATCGCCAATATTATTGCCTGGATTGACACCACCAGCAATGCCACTCATGATCAGGCGCTCAATCCGAAAATGGTTCAGCATTAATTGGGTAATCATGGAGGCGTTGATCATTGAGACGCCAGAGAGCACGATCACGACCGGGTTTGTATTTCTGCAAGGGAATAACAAATTTCTGTAACCATTTTTATTTCTGAATTAAAATTCTCTATTCGCGCCATTCTTCGGTGGCGGCAAGTAAGATGTTGGCTTCCTCACCGAATGCTGAGACGATGCCAATACGGGGTGTACACTCGGACAGGCAGCCCATCTTCGACGGCCCAGCCGCCAATACGGCAG